>PVBE010984838.1_pt1 | contig 254150 bp, 216 predicted proteins | sample 1631181 | NCBI WGS metagenome assembly PVBE01 (sample SAMN08397723, study PRJNA350692) | Marine metagenome, whole genome shotgun sequencing project. | isolation source: water | place: Pacific Ocean | collected 2012-04 | reverse complement strand
GGATTACGGATACGAGTATCCGGAAAGCTACCTCCGGACGTTTGGTGAGGATTACGTGCCGGAGCCTTACCTGCAGCGCACCTATCAGAAGGTAAGAAACCACAAGTGGTATGAGCATTCGCGGCTCGTAACCGTGAATGACCTCTACGCATTTGACCGCAGTAAGATCGTGTCGATCGAGCCGTTCATCGACATCATCGGACGCCACTTCAAGCAGCCGAAGGAAGGCTTGGGATGGGACGACTCGTCGTCATCCCACATGTGGCGGACGATCAACAATCCAGACCGTCGTCTGTAACACCTTGCTCCTCCAGTCGGCGCGTGCTTACAAAGGCACGCGCCGGTTTTTTGCGCGAAGACCTCCTCTCTCCCCTAATCTGACCACTTCCAAATCTGCTCCGCCTTGTGGAAACGGTCACGCTATAATGGCTCACCATCATGGGTTCCTAGTGACCGAAGTGCCAGCATCTCGAAGGCATTGAGGGAACCAACCCGGGAGGTCGAGCAATGAAGAAGGTGACGAAGGCAACGGCCAAGCACTCGGTGAATCGTCGCCGGTTTATCAAAGGCGCGGCGGCTGGCGCTGCCGGAGCAGCGATGCTCGTAGGCGACCAGGCGGTCACCGCACAAACTCAATCCGGCAACCCGGACCAATCAGCCAACATCCCTTCACCCGAAGACAGTGGAGCAAACGGGAACGAAGGTCTGGCGCGTAGCCCCAAAGTCGACAGTTTTATCGTTGAGAATCCAGGGTCTGACTACATGGTCGACGTCTTTCGAGCCCTTGACCTCGAATACTGCGCATCAAATTGCGGCTCGAGCTTTGACGGTTTGCAGGAGTCAATCATCAATCACGGTAACAATCAGATGCCGGAATTCTTGACCTGTCTTCACGAAGAGTCATCCGTCGCGATGGCACATGGCTATGCCAAGATCGCAGGAAAGCCAATGATGGCCCTATTCCACGGCACCGTGGGACTCCAGCATGCCACGATGGCAATTTATAACGCCTACGTTGACCGGGTGCCGGTCTATATGGCGGTCGGGCTTGACTACGACGGCCCAGTATCAGCACATAACGCCACTGACCTCGCCGCAATCGTCAGAAACTTTGTGAAATGGGACCATCAGCCCAATTCGTTAACGGACTTTGGCCGGTCTGCTATGCGAGCGTACACTTTGGCGACCACCCCGCCGATGGCACCGGTCCTTTTGGTTCTAGACGCTGCGCAACAAAAGGCTCCAGTCGAGATGGCACCTAGTATTCCCCGGTTGTCCCTACCCAAATTTCCGAGTGCTGACAGCAACTCAGTGAAAGAGATTGCCCGGTTATTGGTTGATGCGGACAATCCCCGCATCAACACCGGCCAAGCTGCGCGGACGCAAGAGGGAATCGATCTACTCGTTGAGCTGGCTGAACTTTTACAACTTCCCGTTAACGGCGTCAGCAATCGGCTGAACTTCCCTTCCCGTCATCCTCTCCAGGGCACGGGCACCGGAGTGCCTGACTTGATTTTGAATCTTGAGCCTGGTGCGAGAATTGGGGCCACACCAAGCACCCCTCGGTCAAGTAGGCCAAGTGCCGCGTCAACTGACAGTTCCGAACTCACCACTGTCACGATAAGTTCAGCGGAATTCCTCGTCACCAGTAATTTCAACGTGTTTGGTAACGGCGCAGGGAACGCGGACCTCCTCATTGCGGCTGATGCGCAGGCGACACTGCCAGCGTTAATCGAAGAGGTTCGGCGCCTGATCACCAGCGACCGGCAACGATTCTTCAGTGATCGTGGTAAGAAGATTGCTGACGTGCACGCACGGGCCAGGCGCCGGGAGATCTCGGAAGCTCGCTACGGATGGAACGCAGCGCCGGTTAGCTTGGCTCGCCTCGCAGCGGAATTGTGGCCGCTGATCAAAGACGACGACTGGTCGTTCGTTTCCCCACAGCTATTTCTCGGCAACTGGCCGAGTCGGCTCTGGGATATGAAAAAGTCCCATCACTTTATTGGAGCTCACGGTGCTGGAGGGATGGGCTACGGTGCACCCGCAGCGGTAGGCGCGGCACTCGCCAATCGGAAGCATGGACGACTCTCCATCAATATCCAGGGCGACGGCGACCTAAATTATGCACCGGGGGTCCTATGGACGGCAGCCCACCATCAGATACCGCTTTTGACCATTATGGCGAATAACCGTGCGTACCACGCGGAGGTGATGTTCCTCCAGAAACAGTGTGCGGCTCGTAACCGTGGCGTGGACCGAGCCCATATCGGCACAACTATTAGCGACCCCAATATCGACTACGCGCAAATGGCAAAAGCCTACGGAATCTACGGCGAGGGTCCCATAGAACATCCGAATGACCTTGCACCGGCCTTGCGCCGAGGGCTTGAACGAGTCAGGGCGGGTGAACCGGCGGTGATCGATGTACTGACACAGCCACGAGGATAAGGAGCGCGATATGAACCACATGCATCCATTTGTCCTCGCCTTGCTAACGGTAGCGGGACTGTTCGCAGGCATCCACGGTAGCACCCCGCAAAGTAGCAACGACCTCATCGGCAATGCTGATACCGGGAAGGTCCTATTCGAAGAGTACACCTGTGACGGCTGTCATGGCTCAACAGCAGAAAACGGCTTGGGCACCAGACTGAACCCCCCCAGAATGCGCCAGGCCCGTTTCATCCAGTACCTTCGTAATCCCACTAACCCTGAGCGAATGCCACCGTATCAGCAACCGGAGGTGTCGGATCAGAAGCTGGCTGATATTTATGCCTTCCTTCAATCGTTGCCATCGGCTTCCCCTCCGGTGGGAGACATTCCCGTGCTGCAGGCAATTCTCGAAGAGGTTCCTAAGTAGGCCCTGCTAAACATGCGCGGCAAGTTCAAACTTATCGAGGTCCGTGGCTGATGAAACTACGAAGGCAGGGTTGGAGTCGTCGTGATGTGCTTCAGTTGGCCCCCGCTACGCTTCTGGGTACTGCGCTCAACCAGGCTGCATGTACCGACAAAGATCAGGCGACGACGAACTCTGCTGAGAACCGCATCAATCGAGTCCGCCGTTTCACTGTAACCTCGAAACGCTGGAAGGTCGTCGGCAAGAACTCCCACCTTGATGTCCACGGAGACACGGCGACCGATGCCCTCTTGATCATTGACACGACGGGAGGCCAACAAGGATTCGGCTGGTCGAGGTCGAATGAAGGTGACGCCGCAGAACTTCTAGACAGGGATCCACTCGACTTCTTTCAACCGGGGCGCGGCATCGTAAGCCCTCTGGGACGGGGCGACGCGCCACTCTGGGACTTGACGGGAAAGATTCTCAACGAACCGGCGTGGCGTCTTCTGGGTGGCTACGGACCAGAATGGGTGCCCGTATATGACGGCAGCATCTACTTCTCTGACCTGCAGCCAGAATACGCGGACCGAGGAATTCCACGAATTTTGGAGGAAATCGACCACAGTCTCGAGCTTGGCCATCGGGCGTTCAAGATCAAGGTCGGGCGCGGATTCAAATGGATGGCGCCTGAACCCGGACTCGTCCGCGATATTGAGGTCGTCCGCGCTATTCGCGCGCACGTCGGTCCTGACGTGAAGCTCATGGTCGATTCGAACAACGGCTACGACCTGGCCACGACAAAGCGGTTCCTGAAAGAAGCAGACATCGAATTTTTCTTCGTCGAAGAAATGTTCCCCGAATCGGTCGAGGAAGATCTTGAACTGAAGGGGTGGATCCGTTCTCGGGACTGGAACACGTTAGTGGCTGACGGAGAATCCGCCAGTGAGCCAGAGCATTTCACGCCATATATCGATCGCGTCGCCTTCGACGTCCTGCAAGGCGACATGCGCCGCTTCGGCTTCACCGAACTACGAGACCTCGCGCGAACGGCAGCACCTTCGGGGATCGGATTGGCTCCACACAACTGGGGGTCATACCTCGGGCTCTACATGCAGCTGATACTCGGACGCGGCATTCCGAACTTCGTTATGGCCGAACAAGATCCCGCCCACACCGAGCTCTTCGATGCGTCCGACTTCGAACTTCGTGAGGGTCGAATGCGGGTGCCTGATACGCCTGGCTGCGGCCTCGCCCTGCGGACTGAGCGTTTGGCTGACGAAACCCTCGACTGGGAGCTCCACGTTTAAGGGCGAGTATCATCAGTGTGGAGATTCAAGTAATGACGAATGCGTTCTCGATGATCTGGCGTTGTGGTGTAGTCGCGATGGCTTCGGCACTGTGGGTAAGCGGTGCCTTGGCGACGGACGACCGGGCAATCCAATTTCCAGATGTACCCGGCTTCCGCACTGTGGCGGTAGACCTGCATACCCATTCTGTGTTCTCCGACGGCAGTGTGTGGCCGGATATTAGGGTCGACGAAGCTCGCCGAGACGGGCTTGACCTCATCGCGATTACCGAGCACCTAGAATACCAACCCCACGCAGTTGACATCCCACACCCCGATCGAAATCGGTCATTCGAACTAGCTACCGGGTATGTCGACCGGCAACAAATCGACCTGCTTGTTGTTAATGGGGCGGAAATCACCCGTGACATGCCACCAGGCCATGTCAATGCTGTGTTTCTAACTGACGCGAACCCCCTTCGAACGAACATGGTCATGGATGCTTTTCTAGCGGCCGACCGTCAAGAAGCATTTGTCTTTTGGAATCATCCCGCGTGGACAACTCAACGTCCCGATGGCGTCGCCCGGCTTACCGACATGCACAGGGAACTGATCCAGCGTCGCCTCCTCCACGGTATCGAAGTGGCTAACGCCGGTAACTACTCAGCAGAAGCACTGCAAATCGCCCTTGACCACAACCTCACAATCCTCGGGGTCTCTGACATTCACGGGCTCATTGACTGGGATTACGACATACATGACGGAGGACATCGCACGGTCACACTAGTCTTGGCCCGTGAGCGAACGGCTGAAGCTGTGCGGGAGGCACTCCTGGCACGCCGCACGATCGCGTGGTTCAACAATTTATTGATCGGACGAGAAGACACGTTGGTACCGTTGCTCGAAACCGCGGTCACGGTCTCTGATGCCGTGGTACGAAGCCAGAGTGAGGTGGTGGACGTGACGTTATCGAACAATTCCGACGCTGCAGTCGACCTTCGCAACACGAACGCCCACCGGTTCGCCGAACACTCGGCCGTGGTTCGCGTGCCGGCCCACGGTCAGGTCACGCTTGGCGTGACAGGCGAACCCCAATCTGTGTTCGACCTCGAATTTGAAGTACTAACGGCTCTGGTAGCACCCGAAACACATCCAACGCTCCGACTACGCGTCGAAGTCGAAGCTCGCTGACTTGACCCTGGACACCAACGAGAAGTAAACCACTTTGAGTGCTGATTACCCGGTCCGTAGCACCTCAGCGAAGACCCCGGACGCACGCCGCATTTCCCCCATCGTGCCGAGCGACACACGGCAGCGGTCGAGCATCGGCGGGAAATTCCGACCTACCTGAACTCGATGTTCGAGACACGCATCCCGAAAGTCCCCAACTGGACGGTCGAGACCAACGAACAGAAAGTTCGTGTTCGACAATGGGACACCTAGACCTAGACCCTTGAAGGTCGAGTGAACAAACTCTCGCACCCGCGCGTTCTCCTGCCGCTCACGCTCCATGTGCGACGGATCATTCAATGAGGCGATAGCCGCTGCCGCTGTTAGCACGTTCACGCTCCCCAAACCCCAAGCAGCCTCGATCTTTTGCATCGTCTCAGGCCGGCCGATGGCGTAGCCCAAACGCAACCCAGCCATCCCGTAGGCCTTAGAAAACGTGCGAGTGACAAAAACGTTGGGATCATCGAGGGCAAACGGAACAGCGGTGCCACCAATCGGGTCCTCGGAATAGTCAATATAAGCTTCATCGACCTGAATCATTGTCTCAGGCGATGAGCGGCGCACGTCATCAATAAACGCTGCAACCGACAGACCCGAATGGAACGTCGACGTGGGATTGTTCGGATTACACAAGAACACCAAGCCAGCACCTTTCGCCGCCTCAGCCATTCCGTTCAGATCAATGGATAAATCAGCCATGACCGGCACTTCCCGAATAGGAGTGCCGATGCGCCGCGCCGTAGCCACCGGTGCACCATAGGATGGAGAGGCGTTCACTAGGGGGCGTTCTGGCGAGGTAAACGCTCGGACAGCACCAGCCAACAGACCCGCCGAGCCCGTACTCAAAAGAACGTTGTCGGCCTTGGCGCGGTAGAGTCCAGCGATAGTCTCTGCTAGACCGGGAGGATTGTCCGGATATCGGCCCACCTTAAAGGACACGCGCCCATCAAGTGCTCGCAAGGCGGCATCGCCTGGTCCACGTGGATTCTCATTACCACTAATGCGAATGAACCCCGGCTCGATTAATGGCGGAGTCTGGCCTTCGATACCACGCGCCGATAGCTCCTCGCGCCCGCGGGAGATGATAAAGGGCAGCGAAAGCATCCCTGTCCCACCACATCCGACCGACCGAACGAACTCACGTCGAGACCATCTCATGCTTCCTCCTTGGACCAAACGGTTCAAACAAGTCGTGTCTTACCTATACACTACTCAGACGGGCTCACCGGCTTAACCGTGTCACGCTAAACATGTTTTACAAGGTAAAGAACCGTCAGCTATAGCCCCCTCACGGTTCTCCCACTCCACAAGGTCATGTCGCGAAATACTCTGCCCCCAATCGCACGTTTCCCGGTGAAAGGTCCTTCGACCCGCACTTGCGATAACCTTCGTTTGACCTTCGGGACTCCCGAGACACCGCAACACTTCTCGATAAAATTCTGGATGCGACTGCCAGGTCTGGGCGGTAACGAACATGCCATCTTGCACGGCCTGGTCGGTACAGTAAACACCCCCAGCAAGTTCCACCTCATTCCGTACATGCTCGTAGCACGTGACACGCCGTCCCTTGACGAGGCCAGCAGCAATCAGGACTTGGATTCCATGACAGATCGCAAACACCCAACGATTGAGGTTCGAAAACTGCTGGACCAGTGTAATGAGTCCGGCGTCGTGCCTGAGGTATTCCGGCGCTCGCCCACCGAGCACCAGCACAGCTGTGTAATCTTCAGCTACCGCAGCGCCGAACGCCACATCCGCTTCAACGCCGTAGCCCTGTCGCTCAATATAGGTATCCCAGCCAGGCTCAAAGTCATGGGCCACAAGGTGCAGTCGACGCTTACTCGGCGCCCCCACGGCAACCTCATAACCAGCCTCCCGTAGCCGGTGAATCGCGTAAAGCGCCTCGTAGCTCTCCCCAGCGTCACCCGTAACAATTAAGATTTTTCCGCGCATCGAATACTCCGTGCGACTTACCGCAGCAGATGGCGAAGCGTATCATGTTCGCTCATTATCCAATCTGGGCCACTTCTTCTATCTATACACGGCCCAATCCCTCAAATTGCCTAGACGAGACTATAATGCCGGGCCATGTCCATACCGTCGATCCGCACGGAGGTAGTCGGTTCCTACCCAACCCCCGCTTGGCTATCCGCTATGCCGTCCCGGCCGACACTGCGCGACGCACTCCTGGTTGTATTGAAAACGCAGGAAGTCGCCGGCTTGGACGTGTTGAGCGACGGAGAGCTCGCTCGCTTCGACGTGAATCACCCAGATACAAACGGTATGATCGAGTTCTTCATCCGCCCCCTTTCAGGCATTGCCACGGAGTTCACACCAGAGGAGCGGGCTGCTTTTTGTGCACAACCTGGCATGCAGTTCCGTAATCGGCCGGCCGGAGTCGTCCGCACTCAACTCGGAACCGGCACACTGGATTTACCATCGCACTGGAGCCTGCTGCCATCGCTCACTAAACAGCCGATTAAGTTCACAGTAACCTCACCCTATATGCTCGCGAAGACCCTCCTGGACAGCCATTATGGTGACCTTCGCGCACTGTGCATGGACTTAGCGAAAATCTTGGCAACCCAAGTTGCAGAAATCAATGCACCCGTCCTTCAGGTGGACGAGGCTAATCTCACGGGCCATCCCGAAGACCGTGACTGGGCGCACGAGCCGATCAACACGGTTCTTGACGCCGCACCACACGAAACGGCGGTCCACTTATGTTTTGGAAATTATGGCGGCTCAACGATTCAGCAGGGCTCGTGGAAGGATTTGTTACCTTTCCTAAACGCTCTGCACGCTGATCACCTTCTACTCGAATTCGCTCGGCGCGGTTACGAAGAACTCGAGGTGCTTCGCGATCTTAGACCCGAAATCGCTCTCGGCGTCGGGGTGATTGACATCAAAGATAATGAGGTAGAGACCCCGAGAACTGTAGCAGGGCGAATCGAGCAAGCGTCCAAGATACTCGGTCCCGAACGGATTCAATGGGTGCATCCAGATTGCGGGTTCTGGATGTTGCCGCGAAGCGTTGCTGACAGAAAGATGGCGAACCTAGTCAAAGGCCGTGACCTCTTCCTCGGTCAGTAACACTCGGGCGTGTGCCCTCCTGATAAATCGTTAATCTACCGCCTGCGCGGCCTTCCGCTGCATGTAACTCGAATCAATAAAGGGCTGGTCGTCTAGGTGGGCTTGCATCAAAGTAAGCCGCCTATTTAGCAGCACGTCCAGATTGCGACCGTGGATTAGTGGAGTTTCCTGCTGGTCGGTCGTCGCCATGAACTCAACGCCTGAGGCCAAGAGCTCGAGCAGGTCTTTGGAGTTGGCGATCTCTTGAAGCATCATGTCCCTTAACAACACCCGGTATTCGCTCATAGCGCCATGGTCGCGTGCCTCATCGGCCTCGAGAAATCCGTGAACACCGACCACCCACGCTATAACACTACGCTGCGTCCGGAACCAGCACTTCAACGCCCTTAAGCGAATCCACTGGTCATACATGACGTTTCCAGCTGAGGGCTTGTCCATCCCTCGACACTCGCGCCCCAGTAGCTCGATCGCACGGTCAATTGGAGTCCAGACGTTGGCATCGAAGTGTGCGAGGTTCTTTCGGCACAACTCAAGAGTCGTCAGTTGAAAAAGTACATCGCGACTGAGGTCCACATTGTTTGGATTGTGTGGAGTCGTGCACATGAACTTCTGGTAGTAAGCTCGCTCGGATTCTGGAATGGCCTCAATGTTAGGCACAAAGGGCCGAGCCCACAGGCGATACCAGACGAAGCCATACATCGAATACAACGGGACGGCGTTCGGGTAGGCCAGAATCGCTTCTTCAGCGGCAGACCAGGCGCTCAACAACGTTGGGCTCAGTTCCGAACCAACCTCACGCTCAGCCATGCGTTCAGTTTCACGATCGATATCTAACTCGGGATTAAATTGAAACGCGCCAACCATCTCATGGTTTGGATCAAACGGCACGATCCCTGGCAGCGGCGTCCCACCTAGGTGAGCGACGTTTCGTACACCGTTCGCGTGGAGCATCTGAAGTCTGTGCCCCGTCAAACGGGGATATGGCACACCGAGCAAGGGGGCAAACATTGCATGCGGTCCAGCTGCGAAATAAAGGTCCGCGCGCGCACCGCGTGCCTCAAGGTCAGCCATCAATTCTCGCTCACGTGGGTCGAACCGATCCTGATGAACCGTTCCAGCGTTTACCCCAGACGACTCGGGATACCGAGGGTGTTTATAAGGCATCTCCCACCCCCGCCCGAGCAATGTTGCACTTTCAACCCCGACACCGTCCCCTAGACCCGCCCAGACCGTGTCATGCTCGCCGTAAAAAGATTCCATCCTCGTCAATACTCGAAAGGCGGCGTTTCGCAACCTGCCGGCGTCCCGGAGTCCACGTAAAAACTGCACGACATTCCCGCCGGCAACCCGAGCGATGTCAGCATCATCATTCCATTCTCGAATCAGGTAGGGACCGCCGTTTCGCCCAACATAAAGCGACTTGGTGTATTCAAAACCCGCCCCGCTGTCATTCGTCCACACCGACAGAAAACCTAACTCTGGGACCTCAATAAGTAACTGCTCCACCATTTCTGCATAATGCGCCTGCACCATGGGGTGCGTAATCGTCATGTTGTAGCGTGGCTGAAAACTGCGGAAGGGATGGTCGACACGTGCACCGCGTAACATCGGATACTGCTCAAAGAACTTCTCTGGCACCGAGCGTGGCTCGAAGCAGAATAGTCCTGGCACGAGGCCGAACTTCACGACCAAGGCGGCATTTGCTTTCAGATTCGCCAAGTTTGCTGCGAGCCACTCTTTTGGGTAGAGTCCAGCGTTCAGCTTACTGCTCACGAATTGATCCAGCGCCGGACCATAGGTATAGAACATCGGGTAGGCCTCACCTGGAGGACCTGCTTCCAACCCATGGGACTCCGCCAGACCGTTCACCTCTACGTGGGTAAAGCCTCGGGCTGCTAACTGCTCAACGTAGGCGGCCGGGTCACGTCCGTAGTGGAACCGACCTTCCTGCGTTAAAACAAAATCGAAAAGACTACGTTGCCAATCGAACGCAACATCCATGCGACGCCCGTCCCGATACTTGTTCACAGCTTCGTCACCAAGCCGTTTCAAGAGGTTTACAACACCACCATACAAAAGTGAGGATGAAGTGGCCGTGAGAAAACCAGCCCCATCCTCGCTAAGACGGAGGAACACAGCCGGCGTACTCCCGGCGACTCCATTACGCTCAGGAAATGAGATCTGAAAAACGCCCGCAGTCCTCACCTCAACATCGGTAGAGGTGCGCACAATGTCAGCACCGAACGCCGCGGCTATTCTTTCAGCAGCGGCAGTCACCACCGCTGCCGCGCCAGGGTTAATCTGTATTGCTTGTACTCGAGCCAGTGCGTCGGCGACCGTCATGACACTTCAGGTCCAACGCTCAGTTCAATGGTCAGGCTCGCACGACTATCTATGTCGAGGTCGATGTCTACGTAGCCGCTAGATCGTACTTGGGTGTTGCGATAGGGCACGTGACTGTGATCGACGGTCACCCCGACTGCAACCCGACCCACTGGAAGCAGGATATGTAGATGGACACTGGATGATGGCGCTGACAGTTCAAGGTGCAGTCTCTCCTCCTCAGCGCGATACACATATCCAACCGTAGCCCCGGACGCCGCGTAGCCGAGCTGAACCTCGACGGTCCGGACTCCGGTCACCGCCCATCGAGGAGCCAACAAAAGCTTATCGAAGCCCTTCCCTTCATCGACAAGCCCGATGAGTCCCTCCACAAGCGCGTACAGCATTGCCGACGAACCCCAACCATCCGTCGGCTGAGCCTCCGGACTTGTACTAGCCTCAACACTGGCCGGCGTACCATCAGGGAAGTACCACAAATAGGTCGCTTGGCGTTCACCGATTAGAGCCCAATACCGCTTCAGAATATCGACACCATACGACTCAAAGCCGGTTTCGAACGCCGCACGTGCTAATTCCCCACCGACCAACGGCATGATGCCACCGTTGACATAGGCGCCAGCCACGAGTTTCTCGTCTCCGAAGACTCCATCGGGAAACGGAGGGTCGATCGAAAACCACTCCGCAAAAGCTGGCGACGTCTTACGCCGGCGCTGATACTCCTCAATGATCGACACCGCCTGAGCCTGCTCCGTAAGCCCTCGATTGATATCCATCGGATTACTCAGGCTCAGTTGCGCCGCTTCGTCTACACCGGCGATCCCGACTGGCGTGCGCTTAACGAAATGGGTATAAAACTTTCCGTTCCAGCAGATTTCATTCGTCCGCGCCTTCAACCCATGCGCGTGCTCGGTCCAGTATGCCGCACGCTCTGGGTCACCGAAGTGAGTGTATAACCCCGCCAAAATGCGAAAGGCCTCGTAGTAACCACTGTTGTCGCCGTGCATAATGCCCCAGAAAGTGTGCTCATCGATCTGAAACTGAAGCCATTCATGACGTCCAGCCGTATAGGCGAAATCCCACGTGTCTATTGTGTATGCGCGTTTTACCAGATTGAGCTGCTCATCCCAGTACCACGGATGGCTCATGATGTAGCGAAGAGCTCTCTCCATCACTGGCAGATGCCTACAGATCCAATCGTCGTCACCGCACGCCTGCCACGCCAGCCAGGCCGCCTTGACGAACCGGTATTCGACGTCCGCCTCTACCGGTACCCGAACGTACTTCGTCCAGTTTTCGCGCTCACACGGCAGTTTTTCAGGATAAGTGGTGACGTAATCGAAGATCCGACCACTCGTTGACTGCGTGTCGGCAAAATGCTCAACGATACTCGTCGCGTCCGCGTGAAAATACCGCCCCATCCGCAACATGTCGCAATGGTCTCGAATCCAAATCGAGCTTGCATCCGGTGTGCGGAATCCACTTACTCGTCGTCCATCGACGACGAGTTCCATAACATCCTGCTCGAGAAATGAACGGACCGTATCGAAGAGTTCGTCGAATGCCGGCTCGCCCGTACGAAGGAAACTCGACGGCATGCTAGGGCTCAAGACTCACCTGTCCCCGCCAATATCGCATCTTGCCAATTCCACTAGCATCCCGACTGCCGTCGAAGGCCAAATAGAAATACGATGGGCGCCCTTCGTAGAGCACCTGCTCTCCGTACGTGGCTTTAGTCAGATTGGTAATCGTGTAATTCAGCTCTCCGTCTACGAGCGACGCAAACACAAAATCACCGTTGGTTTCGACCTGGTCGAATTGGATCCGACCAGCTTCATAGGTGTAACGTGGACGCCGCCAGTCTCGGGCGATGTCCATTCGAAGATCTTGCTTAACACCAACCGTGATCGTTTTCTCGCCATCCTCAATGACTACCCCCAACCCAGTCCTAGCTGGAACTGGCTCTATCAACCTGATCCGATCCACCCATGACTCAGGCGACTCACCCGCTTCGTGGGGCACCAACACCGTCACGAAACCCTCGGTCTCACCAAGCTCAAAATGATGCGCTGTGGTCTGATGTATCAGGGTCTCAGTCTGATAATGACGCGTTTCTGTTTCGGTGCCCTCAAGTCGGAAGTGCGTGTCTGGAAAATAGATTAATAGATGTCGATTCTCTGGAAGTTCATCAGAACCGATTTGATCGTAGACCGTGTCATACCAGTGGTCACCCTGCTCAACAATACGCCGAGTGTGCCACAGGTTCGCCATCGTGAAGTATTCCTCAACGCGTGCTTTTACGATGTCGAAGACAACAAAGATTTCGGGATCCTTGATGTAAGCGATTACCCGGTCCCACTCGAAACCCCAACCATCGTCGATCATGCGACTTCGACTGTAGTCGACGTCAGACAAACTTAAGAAATCAACTTTTTGCGTTCGAACCCGGCGATAGGAACCCGCGTTGTGCAGAAAATCCAAAATGGACTGTCCGGGCACTGCATCGGGTGTATCGAGTCGCGCCTCCCCTGCTTCCTGTCCCATCCAAATCTTCTCCGGACGGATTGCCAGACGATTGTGGAAATAGTCCTGTCGATAGGCACCGAATGGCCCGCTCGGCATGTAATCCCTATAACCACCATCGTGGAGAAGGACCGACCCCCCAGACATGAGCAGGGTGATACTGTTCTCATCAGCATGCCCATGAGTCATTTTCTCTTCCTCAACGGGGATCGTGTCACGAAGGTAATCACGAAAATTAAGTCCTCCGTCTCCCTCGTCGCGGTAATTGAGAAGCAGATAGGTCGAATCTGCGTCCCATCCATTTCTAAACACAATCTTTTTCCCTTGAACGTCCTCCATCACTTCAGCCGATAACCCCTCGGGCATCTCTGCACCGATGCTATCGCTACCCCAGCGATAACAATCCAACAGAAAGTATCCGAGCCCGACATCAACAGGGTCGTTAAAGTCAACAAATCGGTTGGCGATAACATTAGCCGCCCACTTAAGCTGGGAATCCTCATAAGCTGCGGCTGTGGCTTCAAAGAAAACCAGGTAGTGCTGCCAATTGCGCAACCAGTTGGCATCACCGAAATCCGGGACCATGCCAATCGGTGCCATTAAATTCAGGAAGTATTGGGCGTAGTAGTACATCTCGGGGGTACGGAACAGCGCATTTAGTCGACCCGACACATCAGCATGACCCATCAAGGCGTACAGCCAGATGCCGTGATAGATGGTCGCATCCTCAATTTCCCAGTTGCCCCAGTTGTCATCAGCCAACGCCCGATCTTGCATTCGCCAGACTTCAGCGCGAGGATGATCTGGCAAAGCTCGGACCGCCCAGGCTAGGGATTCAGCTCGGAGCATGGTTCGATTCATGGTTCCCCACTCGACCGTCCGTAACAGATATTCCATGCTGTCTTCGATCACCTCCCGGGCGGCACGGGCCTCTTCCAAGGAAAACTGATTAAGGCGGTCGAGAGTTTCGAACGCTCTGATGTAGCGCATTACCCGAAAAAAATCTGGTAACGCTGGTACGCCATCAGCATAGTCAGGGCGACGGTCAATCGCAGATTGTGGATACTGACTGCGATAATCGCCAAACTGGAGTATGACCCGCTTGGCACGTTCAGCGTAGAGTGGCTCCCTCTCAGTTTCGAATAGGTATGAATAGATCACGGCCATCTCAAGTAGACGGCCTGGCGGCCGATAGCCAAAAATACTCTCCGAATCAAATTGCTCGCGCCAACGCGTGATCAGGTCGTCGTAGTTCTCCCAAGTCCAATCTGCTGAACCCCTCGCGTACTCTAAATACGCTGACCGTTCCATCGGCGCCTGGGCAATAGCCGGCGACGCCACCCCAATCAGTGCCACTATTAGCGCACCCACTACGATTCGCCTTCTCACACGCATCCTAGTTACTCCCTTTTAGAACTCCGCACTAAACCATTCATCAAATATTCACCATCAGCCAAAGTAACATCAAAATCAATCCAACCAAGACCCAACTGCCACCAAAGCCGAGATAGTCAATCATCGTTGGCTTCATCACTTCCCAGCGCGACCCCGGAAATATCTTGTCACCGTCGAACTGTCGGGGCGTCGCATAGGCAGCTTCAAGCGCAACTGTGTCAAGTTCAGCTGTAGCTTGCACGGGCGTATGCATCTTGGCAAAAAAGCGATCAAGAGCCACCGTTCCGACTGGTGCTGTCACAGCGCTAAACAAGAACAGTAGTATGAATGGGAAAATCGCATCAAAAAAGAAGCGGAACGCGATCAGCCATGAACGCGGTGTGTCACTAAAATCTACCCCAGACCAACTCAGCACCCAGATCTCTGCGTTGAAGCGACCGAGGCCAACCAGACGAGATGTCGGATCAGCGGGGTTTTCTCTCGCAACCTCATCGAAAAATACAGCGGCAGGAGCCACCTCCCGAACTCTCGTAAGAGTTTCCCCAACGCGTGATGCACGACCAGCCTCAACGTCACCTAGCAGCGCCGGTTCTTCCACCTGGACGACGCGCGCACGCGTCGTCTGCAGAAAACGAACATCGTGCCGTGACCAATCCATCGTGCTGAACAAATTCGGGATAATCGCATAGATCATCACGCAGGTTGCTACCTGAAGAATGACAGCTGGTCGCGTTAGGCCACGCCAAACGAAACCAAGCCAAATCGAGGCGCCGAAGATTGCCGGAATAGAAATGAAGTATCGGAACAACTCGAGAAGGTCGTCGACGAGAACGGCAACCATGACCCCACCTATGAGAGTAAGAGGAATGACTAACCGTCCAACCAATAAATAGTGGCTCTCTGACCGACCCGGCCGAAGCGGCTCGTAAAGGTTGCGAATGAAAAGCGCTGAGTAGGACACTGACGTAGCGTCGAGGGTGGACATGTTCGCAGCCAGAATCCCGACCATCATCAAGCCGAGGGCACCTGGCATGAGAAGGTCTCGGGACATATAACCCCAAATTAAATCAGGGTCGTGCAACTCACCGGCATAGAGACCAATTGCAAGCAAACCGGCCAAGGCCCAGAACAGCATGATAAAACGTTTAAAGAACATGCCACCGAGCATCCCGAGGCGTGCGGTCATCTCGTCCCGCGCCGAACCAGCCGTCTGCATACCTGTAGTCACCGCGATAATCGAAACCAAGTTCGCCAAAATCATTGCAAGAATCGTGTACCAGCCGTAGTCGCTCAGTGCCGCTGAACCGAACAGGGCAAACATAAAATCCGGCACCGTCGCGTGCAACCCGTCAAACCCTCCGACCTTGGCTAAGCCAACCGGGATCAGAATTAGTGAAAATAGAACAATGAGTACGCCCTGAATGGCATCGGTAATAGCGGCCGCCCGAAATCCGCCAAGCATCGTGTACAGCCCCACGACCACGGCAAATACCACATAAAATACGAGTGGCTTAGTATGTGAGACGATCGAACTCAGCTGGCCCAATTTGTTCCGCTCGTTCAACTCCTCCCATCTGGCGCGATCGGCCGCAGGAAGTCCAGCATCGAGCCGCACGGTGAGTTCCCGGAACTCTCGGAAAGCCAGGACACTCTCCCGTTCGTCGACCGTCCACTCCACCTCGGCTTTCGGCGTGACCGCCATGAAGGTCTTCCCCGCCACCATAAACCCAGCTCCGCCTCCAATAATGGACACGAGCAAAATAAAAATAGCGAAGGCTCCACCAAGAAACGGACTTTGAAATCGCTCAGTAAAGAAGTCACCGATTGTCGTCAACCGTACCCGGCGGAAAAGCAGTGTTTGAAACCAATAAAACGGGGTGATGAACAAAACAAGATACTGGATCCACATGCCGCCAATCCCTTGGCGGTAGATTTCTCGTGAAACCGCAACAGCCTGGTCCGCGTTAGTCGATGTACCAAAATTGAGGAAAAACTGATAAAACCCCCCGAGGCGCCGACCAGCTAGATAGAATTCGCCTCGATCACGAGTTCGTGCACCAACCCGATAGCCAATCCAGAGAATCACCCCCACATACCCAAGCAGCACCGCTGCATCGATCGGGTGAAGACCAAAAATGCTCACGCGTGGTTCTCCGACGCAGGAAAGTGATCGTAATTGACTAGATCAATTGTTCGCCCCTTGATGACCCAAGACACTCCGGCTTCACTCGGTAGAACACCACGCTCGTAACACCGCCTCAGGTCACCATCAAGCCCGTCAATCCAGTAGCGGTCAGGTTGAACCGACCGTCGCCTGAGGGTAGAGGATACCGATGGAATCTCGCCTATCGACTCGTGTACGCCGTTCATGCACAGCGTCTGGGCTGCCGCTGCTTCAGGACCGCATTCAACCGGCTCGTTTCCTGTCACTGCACGGACCGCCTCTGTTAACTTAGCGAAATGGTCACCCACGTTCGGTGACGGGTAACTCCCAACACGCCGACCCTCCACCTCAACGCTAATCTCGTCCTTCACATCCCCTACCGACGATCTATAGGCAACACTCGCCTCTTCAAACTCCAATTCAAATCTCGGCCCATAACTATCTTGCGTAGCGTGGGAACCATAGAACAGCACCTCAACACCCCCGTCCACTCGGGCACGACAAGCAACGGTATCGAAACTTTCGATGCTATTCACCCGACATACTTCTGCGGTTACTTCGATCGGACGCGCGCTCAGACCCACATCCGGTCCGAGTAAAAAGAATAAATTGTGCAAGAAGTGAGCCAGAGCATTGTTTAGCGGGCTATCCAATATCCAACGCCCTGTCGTCACATCACGGAGCCTCCCAGCCCAGTCGTTACGTCGGTAGTAGGCGAGAGTCCTCGGCCAGAGACACACAGACTTCATCCGGATGGGCCCTCCAAACCTTCCTGCTTGAATGTCGCGCTTGAGGGACCTGATTCCATCGGAATAAGACCACTGATAGCCAATTCGCACAGAATGCCCAGAGGCATCTCTTGCACGGATCAGCGCGGAGACCTCCTGGATCGCCGCACCAAGCGGTTTGTCACACAAGACATCGCAGCCATGGTTCAACGCAAGCATGCTTTGCGATATGTGATAGTGAATTGGAGAAGCGATCACGACCAAATCCGCTTCGCACCCAGCTTGAAATAATGCCTCCAATGACGGAAATACTGGTATCTTGCGCTCTGACAGCCCAGGTTCAGCACATGAGCGAGTGGGAAAAGGATCTACCGCACCGGTTAAACGAATCCTTTCCGGAGGTAAACGATCCAATGCAGCAACATACTCAGCACCATAACCTCCGATGCCGACCATGACGACACTGATTGGGGCCATTACGCTACTTCCAGTTCGGCGACCAGAGCCTTCAGTTTTGTGAGGTTGCGACCCATCCGCTCTTCGCAAATCTCTGGCCAGAGGGCTCGATCGGTCGGGACACACTTTGCAGATCGTGTAGCACGCAGAGCAAGAGCTTCCAGATCGGCCATCTCATCATCCGTGACATCGGGAAATTTCGCCAAAAACTCCGGGGCTTTCGTCTGTAGGTGAAACGTCCCCCCGTGGTCTTCAACTGATAGGTGAACTTGACGACCACTAGAAGCCAAACGCCCGATCACACTCACCAGGGCGATGACACCGTCACCCACTGCCGTCGGAAACGTCTCGAGGCCATCGGGCGCCGCTCTGATACCCCCATCTTTGAGGTGCGTTGCTACCACCCACGGCAAAATGCGGTCAGTGGCCCGCACCGGGTCCTCTAGCATGGTCAGCACATTCATCGTGTCGAAGACGACACCCAACCAATCACCGGGAACCGCCTCGCACATCTCGAACAATCGAAGCAGTTCGTGCGTCGTAAATTCAAAGTGTAATTCGATCGCCAGAATGACCCCGTGATCACGCAGCATGTCACGTTGTGCCATCAGCGAAGATGCCGTATCCCGAAGTAGCGTCTCAGTCGATGGCGCAGCATCATCCCACCGCATCAGCCCACCAGAGCAAGACCGGACCACTCTCGAGCCCAACTGTTCTGCCTGCGCCGCTACGAATTGATTCGAAGCAAATAGATCACGATGGGCCCAAGTCGTCATGTCGCGCGGAATATGTTCGGCACCGCCCCACTCGAGATACAGCCTTTCCGACTCAGCAAACGCTCGGAGATCCTTGAGGTAAGGAACTTCCATGCGGCGTTGCCAGTCAGAGTCGAACCCGGAGAAATGCACGCCCTCAGCCCCGTGGTCAACGGCCCATTGCAAAAGTGCCATCGGAGTAAGCTGCAACGGGTCTAGACCATACTGGTCAATACCAACCCTAATCCTCCGGCGGCTACCGCCCTCCGAAGACTTGGAGCGGCTAGACAACAGTTTGATGCCTCTCAATACAGGTCTGTAAGACCTCGTCGGGGTTACGTTGCCACCAATTCTTCGATGAAAAGATTTCGATTTCGTAGCATCCATCGTAGCCGGCCGCCTCGACCATGCTCCGTATTCGACGTAGATCAATAATGCCGTCACCTGGCATACCACGATCTGTGAGCAGGTCCTGGGTTGGAACGAGCCAATCGCACACGTGGCAAGCAAGAATTCTGTTAGATTGACCAGCCCGCTTAATTTGCCGTTCGAGATCAGCATCCCACCACACATGGTAGGTGTCGATCGCGACACCAATGCCGTCACCTAAGTCATCACACACATCCAGTGCTTCCCTAAGGGTGTTGATGCAGCCGCGGTCAGCCGCATACATCGGATGGAGAGGCTCAATAGCGAGTCGCATCCCTTGAATACGAGCATGCTCAAGCAGTTTCGCAATCCCGTCACCAACAATCCGACGTGCCTCTGGTAAATTACGAGAACCAGCCAGTAGCCCACCGACTACAAGCACAAGACACTCTGCCCCAAGGACTGTTGCTTCGTCCACGGCCCGCCGATTGTCATCAAGATTCAGTTGGTTATCAGCTGTAAAAAATCCACCCCGACAAAGTGACGACACCCGAAGACCATGGTCGTTGATCATTTTTTCCGCTTCCGCGACACCCAGCGCCTGCAATTGGTCGCGCCAAGGGGCAATCGCGCCTATACCATGCCGAGCACAGCCAGAAATCGCTTCCCCGAGGTCCCATTGTTTCTGGACCGTCGCGGTGTTCAGCGACAGGAGTGTCGTGTCACGAGAAAGATCACGCATCATCAATCCATATTGTGCGTCTGGCAGAACGACCGCATCCGGTCCACAGCTAAATCCGGATCACGCAGTAGCCCCCCAGCCGCAGAGAAACGGAATACGTCAGCCAAGTGCAGGAGAGACCGTTTACCTTCGTGACCGGCAAGCATTGAAAAATGGTCCTGGTGTCCGTTCAGCCAGGCCAAAAACACCAGACCTGTCTTATAAAAACAGGTTGGTGTGCTGAAGATGTGACGACTGAGCGGTATGCAGGGCGCGAGGATAGCGTCGAATCGGGAACGACGACCGGAAGCTAACTCATGAAGCGCAGCTCCAGCCGCAGGCGCAATCGCATCAAATATTCCCAAGAGAGCGTCAGAATGCCCAGTCTCGTCACCACCAATTAGCTCTGCGAAATCGAAATCGTCGCCCGTGTACATCCGCACTCCCGGTGGCAGCCGTCGCCGCATCGCGATTTCCTTCGACTTGTCTAGTACAGAAATCTTAATCCCGTCAACACGAACCGCATGTGTGCTAAGTAGCGACAGAACCACCTCCATGGCTTGGTCAATATTGTCGTGGCCCCAATACCCTGCCAAGTCGGGATCGAACATCTGACCCAGCCAATGGATAATCACAGGCTGCCGGGCCTGCGTCAGTAAGCGGTCATAAACAGCTACGTAATCCTCAGCCGAGCGGGCTGCCGTACAGAGGGCGCGACTTGCCATCAGAATAATCCGACCGTCGTGGACCTCAACCCAAGCCATCTGCTCTTCATAGGCTCGGAGTACCTGCTCAAGCGTCACGGTGGGCGCCGGCTCGAGTTGGTCTGTACCACACCCGCAAGCGATAAGCGCATCGGACCGTGTCTGAGCCGCGGCAAGAGTTCGTTGAATCAGTTCCCGCGCTTGCATCCACGACAGCCCTGCACCTCGCTGCGCCGTATCCATCGCTTCGGCGACGCCAAGATTGCAACCCCACAAATACTCTCGGAACTGGAGTGTTGCCTCCCAATCAATCGCATTCCGTTGGCCGGGTTCACTAACAACGTGTGCGGCGGCATAGGCGATTCGGTTTCGTGCGTTACCCGCAGGCTCGACCGGCGCAATCGCAGGAAGATCAAACGGTTCGCTCGATCCGTTGGCGACTGGTAACGTAATCACGGACATGTCACGACCCGACGTCCTCAATATTTACCCACGCCCGACGGCGCCAACTCTCAAGCGCTACCTCAGCTAGCTGAACCCCCTTCAGCCCCTCTCTCAGCGTATAGGGCCACGGCGCATCATCGTACAAATGCCGGATGAACTGTTCCCACTGAGCCCGAAACCCGTTCGGGTATGTTCGATCGGCCTGATACGGGGTCCACTGGTCACGAAACTGTAATCGTTGCGGCTCATCCGGATTCCAGACTGGACGAGGCGTATTGTTCAGAGATTGGGTTCGGCACCAGCTAAGCCCAGCCACTGCAGAACCCTCAGTCCCATCAATTTGGAAGATTGCAAGGTCATCCCTGTTCACACGCGTGCACCAACTGCTGTTCACCTGGGCGACCACCCCACCCTCTAATTGCATCACCACGTATGCCGCGTCCTCAGCATCAGCGGTGTAGACATCACCCCGCTCATCCCACCGCTGATCAACATGTGTGGCACCTAAGCACACAACCGAGTGCACCGGTGCCACGATGCGATCCAGTACATACCGCCAGTGCGCCATCATGTCGAGAATGATGCCACCCCCGGATGACTTCCGATAATTCCAGCTCGGCCGGTTGCTCGGTGACTCCTCACCAGTAAAGACCCAATACCCAAAATCGATCCGCACGGACAGAATGCGTCCAAAGAACCCCTGGGTTTTCAGTTGCCCAAGCTTGATTAGGCCAGGCAAAAACAACTTATCCATTACGACCCCAGCCTTCACATCAGCTGCGTCGGCGCGTGCGCACAGTTTTCGGGCGCTGGCAAGCGAACAGGCAACCGGTTTTTCACAGTAAAGATGTTTTCCCTTTGAGAGCGCCTGGTCGAGCAATTCTGGTCGCATCACCGTCGTGCCGGCATCAAAGAACAGGGCGTGCTCAGACGACCCAATCGCCGAGTCATAATCGGTCGTGTATGCGTCGATGCCGAGGTCCTCGGCAATTGACATCAGCTTCGCATCGTTCCGGCCGAGCAATAACGGTTCGGGCACCACTCGGTCCCCATTATTTAGCACCACCCCTCCGGATTCACGTATGGGCATCACCGAGCGCTTTAAGTGCTGATTTAAGCCCATTCGCCCTGTGACCCCGTGCATAACAATGCCCAATCTATGCGTCGCCATCCACACAACTATAACAAGGGGGTGCCACTAAGGCCGATCGCGCTATAATTCGGGGCTTACTAGCAGCGGAGATGACATGGCAGACTACACCTACGAAGACTTAAAAGCTAAGACAGTGGCGGAAATGCGTGATCTCGCGAAGGAGTTGGATCACGAGGCAGTCAAGGGTTACACACAGCTAAACAAAGAGCATTTGCTTCCAGCCCTCTGCCAAGCTCTGGGTATCGAGGCACACGAGCAGCATCAAGTTCAGGACGGTTTTGACAAAACTGCCATCAAAGCGAAGATGCGTGAACTCAAGGCGGAACGAGCAGCAGCACTTGAGGCACACGACTCGACGAAACTAAAGGCCATTCGACGCCATCTGCACTCGTTGAACCATCAGATTCGTTCACATGCCAGCTAAGGGCCAAAGGAGGGCCAGCCTCCAAAACACATCCGGACCGACAAGCTCGCCCCTCGGGACGGCATCGATAATAGCGGCGTCTCGGGAGACTCGACCCGCGCCTCAGCAGAGTACGGCCGCAAAGGAATCGCCTTAAAGGTTGAGGCTGCTGTCAAGCAGATCAACCTACTGATTGATGCCCGTTAATTGTTGATTACTATTCTGGTCCGCTCAGGCCAGCATTGGGAGGCTCGTATGCCGACAACAACATGCCGCCTTATCGCAAACTTTTCACTATTCGGAGTTTTTGTTTTCGGGCTAGCCACCGGCGTTGAAGCGCAAAAACCGATTATTGTTCAGACGAACGCAGCCGGTGACAACGTGCACCTCATTGACCCGGACTCCAACACCATCGTAGGTGAGATTTCTGGCATCGAGGTAAATCATGGTGCGGCAGCAGCCCCGGACGGAAGCCGCTTCTACATCACCAACGAAGTCGACCACACCCTTGATGTAGTTGACGCTCGAACACTGAGAGTTACCCACAAGGTGCCACTCAGTGGCCGTCCGAATAACGTTGCTATTCGTAACAATGGCCAACGAGTCTACGTTGCGATTGTTTCATCGCCTGGTGCCGTCGATGTGGTCGATACGAATTCGATGGAGCTAGTGAAAAGCATTCTCACAGCAGGCGGGGTGCACAACACGTTCATAAGTCCTGACAGTAAACATGTTATCGCTGGCTCAATCTCTGGACGCAACCTCACTGTGATCGATGCCGAGAGTGAAGTCGCGCTCTGGACCTTGTTTTTTGACGCCGGCGTCCGGCCGATGTCATTCGAAACACACCCGGACGGTTCTACTCGCCGCATCTTTGTGCAACTGTCCAACTTTCATGGCTTTGCAGTAGTCAATTTCGATGAACGCCGCGAAGAGCAGGCGCGGGTCGAACTCCCTACGATTCCCGAGGAGGAACGCCATACCGAGTTTCTACAAGGCTCCCCTTCACACGGCCAAGGCGTGGCTCCTGACGGTAGAACTTTATGGCTGTGCAGTAAGGTGAACAGCTATGTCTACGCCTACTCGCTACCCGATTTAGAGTATCTCGGTGGCGTCCACGTCGGCAGTCATCCGGACTGGCTCACATTTTCACCTGACAGTAAATATGTCTACGTCGCCAACGCCGGATCGAACTCCACGTCCGTCGTCAGCGTGGAGACACTTGAGGAGGTGACGCAAATTCCTGTGGGACAGGTGCCAAAAAGAGTGATTACGGCGGTGATTCCTGCGACGACTGTCACCGCTTGGAGCACCGCCGACACTGGATCAAGTGCATCAGTTGACCGTGAAGCCCTTGACTATGAATTTTATAGAGATCAGGTAGAGCCAATCTTCATTAACAAACGCGGAGGTCTGGCCCGTTGTGTGGTCTGCCATGCGACTAGAACCCGCTTTAGGCTTCAGGCGCCGCCACCGGAAGGTGCCACCTGGAATGCTGAGCAGTCCCGTCAAAATTTTGAAACTTCACGACGGATGGTCGTGCCCGGCGACCCACTGGGCAGCCGGCTCTTGCAACTACCACTCGCGGAAGAGGCTGGCGGCAACCCGTTCCACCCGGGTGGCAAGCACTGGACCTCACAGACCGACCCCGAATGGCAGACGATCGCTAGCTGGATCCGCGGGAGCCGCAACTAGGCAGCACCTCGCACTCGGTCGAGCTACTGCTTGTTATACGAGAGGCCTGCTTCCTGGGCCTTCTCGATCGCAATAACCATCGCTGGCACGACGGTCACTCCCGGCAGCAGATTCGCTCGGAGTACCGCATCGATATCAGCCGCTGCTCCTTTGCCCCTCGCCTCGAGTTCGAACCCCCATGAGTTAAGAGCGTTGTTGCACATAATAAACTTTGTACCCATCTCCTGAAGTCTTTCAATCCCAACTAGGGGCATAGCAACCCTAAGCGCATCGAAGTTAGGAGACTGCAACCCCTTTGCGAGAAGAATCGAATCGTCCGAGGTCGGGCGATTGAACACGTTCCTCGTGTATGGCCTGCCATCCGAGTCGTCCAAGCCGGCGTACTCACCCACACTGTACCTAGACCAAATCTCGTCGTTAAACCCCATGAAAATACTCGACGCTGGACCGCCGCCGTAAAAGGTCCCCACTGTGCCCACCCTCTCATTGCCGACCCCGTAGGCCGAGGCATAGGTGTTGATGTAGTTAAAGATGTGCACCAGTGGAAAGCCCTGCTTGTAGTTCGGAAAGTCAAAAAAGCATTTGCGATCACCCGTTACGTCCCCGAGCCAATCGTCCGGAGCCGACTGGCTGGACGCCTCGATAACACGCCTATCCCATGGCAAACTGACCGCCATAGTCATTCCCATCAGGCGACCCAAAAAACTACGGCGTGGAGTGGACTCAAAAGACATCGGCAAAACCCTCCAATAAATACAGATACCAAGCAACTGTCAGCGTCTTGGCTTCCCGGAACGCTCACCAAGGGCGGAACACCATCGGCGCACCAATTATTCCATAACACCCACCACTTCCGCCCAGCTTATGAGAGAATTTTGTACTGGCTTATTGAGGTTTATCGGCGATGGTACAAAGGAGTATACCCATGCGATTGGCTGTTACTGCCCTTCTGTTCAGTCTTCTTGGCACGATGGCTGAAGCACACGTTACAGTCGTGCCACACGAATCGACCCTTGGTCGAAGTCAAGTGTACACAGTGCGAGTACCAGCCGAGGGCGGAGTGACCACGAGCCAGACGGTCCTACACATTCCGGAAGGCGTGACAGTCTCCAGAGTGAGAACCCAACCCGGCATGCAGGTCGACGTCAGGCGTGAGAATGACAGAATCGTTCAGATTACCTGGACCCTAGACGTTCATCCAGGTTCTTACGCCGAATTTCAATTTATCGCCAGAAATCCAGAAGAGGGTTCCGAAATTGTCTGGAAGGCACAGCAAGTCCATCCCGATGGCACTAGCACCGACTGGGTCAATCCCCCTGAGAACCAGAGACCAGCGTCAGTCACCAAACTTGTGGCCCCTGAGGATGCCTACAGTTACTTTATTCGCACATATCCGCTTGTCGATGACCCACTGATAGGCGACATCCGTCGAATCTTCGCCGAAACCCACGACGGTAATCCGGCCGGTGATGCAGACGTCCGGCACATACTCTGGCGATTACTTTTCGAACGAGACCTCTACCCGACCCTCGACGAGGCCACGGCTGACTGGTATGGTGCGGGATGATAGCCAGTTGCAATCGCAAGGCTGAGGCTTGACACGGTGGCCATAAGCAACCAGAGTTTGATCTTGGATAGCCGGTCGATGATGGCCAAGTTGAATACCTGAAGGAGAGACCTATGTCACTGTCACGTCGCGCATTCGTTCAGTCTCTTGGCATTGGTAGCGCGGGCGCGCTGTCTACCGCCTGGATCATAGGTGGAGGCCGTGAAGCCCTGACCTGGACCCCGGACCCATTTGAGGCAGTTCTCCAAGCCTCCACCCAGCAAGGTGTTATCAGGATTAGCTCCAACGAAAACGCCCGTGGCCCAGGAAAGGCCGCGCTTGATGCAATGCGCAAGGTGATCACTGATAAGGTCGGACGCTACGGTCGTGAAGTGGCGAACACAGAACTGCCAGCAGCAATTGCTAACCGCGTAGGCCGCGGACTCACATCGGAAAACATTCTCACCTCAACTGGCTCAGCTGGAATCCTTGAAGCTGGGGTGCGAGCCTACGTCTCAGAGAGTAAACCACTCGTAAACGCTGCCCCATCTTACGAAAACCCGACGGAGATCGCCGGCCTACTCGGCGCAGAGGTTCGCAGGGTGCCGGTAGATGCTAACCTAAAGCTCGACCTCGACGGAATGGCCGAGGCCGCTAAGGGCGCCGGACTTGTCTTCCTCTGCAATCCAAATAACCCAACCGCAACTGCGCATTCACAGTCTGCTGTGTCAGCCTTTATCCAGCGAGTTAAGTCCGACTCGCCTGACACAGCGATTCTCGTGGACGAAGCCTACATAGACTACGCAACCGACACGACCGTCGGGACTGCGGCGGCTGAAACCTTAAGATATGACGATGTCTTCGTCGCGAGAACATTTTCAAAAGCTTACGGAATGGCTGGGCTCCGAATGGGCTATGCAACGGGTCGACCAACCACTCTTGCCAAGCTCGCCGCTGCTTGGGGCTTGGGCGACCTGAACATCCTAACGGCGACTGGCGCGATTGCGTCGTTGAATGAACCTGACCATATGGTGGCTGAGCGCAAAGAGAATCGTCGGGTCCGGGATTTCACAATCAATGCGTTCAAAGAAATGGGTTACGAGGCATCAGACTCGCAAACAAATTTCCTGTTCGTCAATGTGCGCCGACCAGCAGCCGAGTTTCGAGATGCGGCCCGCGACCAAGGGGTTCTGGTCGGACGAGACTTTCCACCACTTGAACAGACTCATGCGCGTATCTCACTTGGCACAATGGAAGAGATGCAGCAGGCCGTGGAAGTGTTTAAGAAAATCCTCGAAACCTAGGGTTTTCAACCGCTGTTTGGGGTATCCCAGGAGTGCGCTGGTTCGACCAGCGCACTCCTTCCTTTAGCCATTAACCGAAATCTGTGAATATCCACACTGCGCCGATGCACTCGCGCTCGCCGTGCCTACGTTTAGTCGGTCTCCGCCAACACTGCTAACAGGCGAACCTGCCTCGGAGACTTACGCTTGACACAGGGACGACCAGCACCCAAACTTTGGGCGTCAAGTAGCCGGTCGATGATGGCCGAGTTGGATTATTGAGGGAGAAACCTATGTCACTGTCACGTCGCGCATTCGTTCGGACCCTTGGCGTTGGTAGCGCGGGTGCGCTGTCTACGCCCTGGATTCTCGGTCGAAGTGGTGAAGCCTTGAATTGGACACCGGATCCATTCGAAGCAGTCCTGCAAGCCTCCACTCAGCAGGAGGTGATCAAAATTAGCGGTAACGAAAACGCTCGCGGTCCGGGCGAGGCGGCCGTCGACGCAATGGTGAAGCTGATTAGAGACAACGTCGGGCGTTACCACTTTAATCTGGCACGTGAAGAACTCCCGGAAGCCATCGCTAGAAATCTTGGCTACGGACTCACGGCGGAGAATGTTCTGATCTCAACCGGTTCGGGCGCGATTCTGACTGCAGGGGTGCGCGCCTACGTTTCGGAGAGTAGGCCCCTCGTTAACGGTGCCCCCTCATTCGGAAGTCCAAACCGGACCGCGAGTCAGATCGGCGCGAGCATTCGTGAGGTTCCGGTCGATGCCAATCTAAGACTCGACCTTGACGGGATGGCCGAGGCCGCTATCGGTGCTGGACTCGTCTTTCTGTGCAATCCCAACAACCCGACGGCAACTGCGCATTCGCTAGCTGACGTAACAGCCTTCATCGAACGGGTCAAGGCGAGTTCACCTGACACAGCGATCCTCGTCGACGAGGCCTACATCGAATACGCGACCGACGCAAACGTTGAGACAGCTACCACCCAAGCCTTGGAACACGACAATGTCTTCGTCGCGAGAACATTCTCGAAGGGTTACGGTATGGCCGGCTTACGCCTCGGCTATGCGGCCGCGCGACCGGCGACCCTCGCGAAGCTCAACGCGGCCTGGGGTTTAGGAAGCGTGAATATCTTGACTGCCTCAGCCGCGATCGCGTCGCTGAATGACCCTGATCGCATGCTCAACGAACGCGAAGAAAACCGTCGCGTGCGGAATTTCACCAGAAGAGCGTTTGAGGAGATGGGCTACGAGACCACTGACTCGCAAACCAATTTCCTGTTCGTGAATGTGCGCCAACCGGCTGCCGAGTTTCGCGATGCGGCCCTCGACCAAGGCGTCCAGGTGGGACGAGATTTCCCCCCGATGGAACAGACACATGCGCGGATCTCGCTTGGCACCATGGAAGAAATGGAGCGGGCCGTCGAGGTATTCAGAAGGATCCTCGAAACTTAGGGATGTCAATCGGCAGCTGGAGTGTTCCAGGAGTGCGCTGGTTCAGCCAGCGCACTCTTTCATCGATGTAAAGACCGCGCTGACGCCATGGACATTTCTCGACGGAAGTTTCTCAGGGTCTCGGCGGCCGGTAGTTTTGCTCTGAGTACCCTAGGATTTGACCTACGTCCCGCCTATGCAGCTGTTCGTCAACTTAAGATCAGAAACGCCAGAGAATATCGTACGGTCTGCCCTTACTGCGCGGTTGGCTGTGGAACCATCGCCTACGTGCACGGTAGTGGTGGCCTCAACACAACGCCAACCGTCATCCACGTAGAGGGAGACCCCGATAACCCGATCAACGGTGGCACGCTGTGCCCCAAGGGCGCCTCGCAAATGCAGCTCGCAATCAGTCCTCGGTTGCGGAAATCACCAATGTTTCGTGACGCACGCTCCTCAGAATGGCGCGAGATTTCGTGGGACGAAGCAATGAGCTGGTTTGCGAGAAAATTCAAGGAAACCCGAGACGCTAGTTTCGTTGAGCGTGATGAACTTGGCCGGACCGTCAACCGATGTGAAGGACTAGCTTGGGTTGGTAGTGCAACCGTAGCCAATGAGGATGCCTACCTCATTACGAAAACGATGCGTGCAATGGGCCTTGTTTATATCGACCATCAGGCCCGCATATGACATAGCCCCACGGTGGCCAGTCTGGCCGCCACGTTTGGTCGAGGTGCGATGACCAATCACTGGAAGGACATCAAGAACGCTGATGTTGTTCTAGTGATGGGAGCCAATCCTGCCGAAAATCATCCTTGCGGATTCAAATGGGCCCTCGAAGCTCGAAATACTCGAGGCGCCAAGTTAGTAACCGTTGATCCGCGTTTCACCCGAACCTCAGCCGTAGCGGACGACCATCTACAAATTCGGCCCGGGTCTGACATTGCGCTGTTGGGCGGTCTCCTCAGACATATCCTGACACACGACCTACATCATGCTGATTATGTGCGCGAGCATACCAATGCCTCCTTTATCGTCAGCGAACGCTTTTCATTCGAAGATGGACTGTTCTCGGGATTCGATGAGGCAACCAAGGAATATGACGCTACCGCGTGGGAGTACGACCGAGACCCTGATGGCTACGCTCGTCGCGATACGACCCTAGAACACCCGCGCTGTGTCTTTCAACTTCTCAAACGTCATTACGACCGATACACGCCAGAGCTTGTTGCCCAAATCACTGGCTGCTCTGAAAAAGACTTCCTGCGAATCGCCGATGTTATTTGTTCGACCGGTAGAGCTGACCGAGTTGGAACGATTATGTATGCAGTGGGCTGGACGATGCACACGGTAGGAAGTCAAATCATTCGGACGGCAGCGATTGTCCAACTCCTTCTTGGCAACATAGGCCGACCGGGCGGCGGGATCAACGCACTGCGCGGTCATGCCAACGTGCAAGGAGCAACTGACCACGCAATCGTCGCCGGCATTCTACCTGGCTATTTGAAGGTTCCTCAGCCGGCACAGGTATCGCTGGCGGACCACCTAAGGGATTCAACGCCTCGACCTTTGGTTCGTAACACAGCAAATTACTGGGGCAACTATCCTAAATTCCTTGTATCCCAACTCAAGGCTTGGTTTGGTGACCGTGCGCAAGCCGACAACGAGTTCGGCTACCACTATCTCGGCAAAACCGACAAGGACGCCAGCTGGTTGTCAATCTGGGATCAGGCGCACCAGGGTAAGCTCGAAGGCTTCGTTGCATTGGGATTCAATCCGCTCCTAGCCGGCCCAGACGTTTCGCGATTACTCGAGTCGATGACAAAACTGAAATGGAAAGTCGTCATTGACCCGTTTATGCTCGATAGTGCGGAGTTCTGGAAAGCGCCCGGGATGGAGCCGTCAGAGATCGACACCGAGGTGCTGTATCTACCAACTACACATTGGATTGAACGGGACGGTTCGTTCACAAACAGTGGACGCTGGGCGCAATGGAAAGAAAAGGCCATCGACCCGCCAATTGGCGTCCGCTCAGACACCTGGATCCTCTCGGAACTCTTCTGGCGGGTAAAAGAACTCTACACAACAGAGGGTGGAGCCTTCGACGAACCTATTCAGGCGCTAACGTGGAACTACCTGAACCCACGCGAGCCGACACTGACCGAGCTGGCTCAGGAAATCAACGGTTCGGACCTTCCTAGCGGACGGCGCCTCTCGTCCTTCGGGGAACTGAAGGACGACGGATCGACCGCCTCAGGTAACTGGCTCTACTCTGGCAGCTACCCTGAAGAAGGCAACCAGATGGACCGCCGGGTGAACGATGACCCTACTGGTCTGGGCATGCACCATGGCTGGGCGTGGAGTTGGCCACTCAATCGTCGCGTACTTTACAACCGCGCTTCGGCCGACCGAGAAGGGGTCCCTTGGGACCGTGGGCGCTCGGGTATCGCTTGGACTGGCCGCGAGTGGATCGGCGATGTGCCAGACTACGGACCTACCACCCGGCCTGATGCGATGGGGGCGTTCATCATGACTGAAGAAGGCGTGGCCCGTCTGTTCAGTCCCCTACTAAGAGATGGTCCGATTCCGGAACACTACGAACCGGTTGAAAGTCCAACGGTCAACATTCTCCACGAGAACGTACCAATTAATCCGGTATTACGCTGGTACAACGGGGTCCAGGAAACCTTGGCACAAGAAAGCGAACGTAAAAGCTATCCTTATCCGTGCACCATCTATCGCGTTGTCGAGCGTGAGCACTTTGTCACCAGCAACGTGCCGTACCTGGTCGAGGCGATGCCAGATTTCTTCGTAGAAGTGCCGGAGGGGCTAGCGACCGAAAAGGGAATTGAGAATGGCGGACAAGTAAGAGTCTGGTCGAAGCGTGGCGAAGTTCAGGGCACCGCTATCGTGACGAAGCGAATCCAGCCACTAACGGTAAACGGTCAGACGGTCTGGACGATCGGAGTGCCGGTACATTGGGGTTTCGTTGGGATTACCCAAGGATCCATGGCTAATGAATTGACTCCGTTTATTGGTGATGCCAATACGAGTTGTCCAGAATTCAAAGCGTTTCTGGTGAACGTTGAAGCAGTATAAGAACCTGGTGACTGTCAATGGCAGATCTAAGCTGGGCACAATGCTTCCCACAATCACGTCGAACACTTCTTGAGGTTAGGAAGTTAATAGGGCTATGAGTACGTTATCGCTCAAACGTGTGTCAGCCAGTTCTTCGCCAGCACCAGGAATTCGTTCTACGCCGGAGTACGCAAAACTCGTTGACATTGGAAGCTGTATCGGCTGCAAAGGGTGTGAGGTTGCATGTAAGGAGTGGAACGATTTAAAGGTTGAACCAACTGCCAACTTCGGAAGTTACCAGAGCCATAAAGACCTTTCTGCACACACCTGGCTATTAATGCGTTTCGATGAAGTCGAGATGAGTGGACGGTTACAGTGGCTCATTAAGAAGGACGCGTGTCTCCACTGCGAAGAGCCAGGCTGCCTTTACGCCTGTCCTGCCCCAGGAGCGATCGTCCAGTATGAGAACGGCATCGTCGACATCAATCAAGACCAATGCATCGGCTGCCAGTTCTGTGTTACCGGCTGTCCCTTCGATATCCCTCGGTTCGACAAGGAAACAAAGAAGGTCTACAAATGCAACATGTGTGTTGACCGTGTAGAAGCCGGTCTCGAGCCAGCGTGCGTGAAGACCTGCCCTACCCACGCCATCTCATGGGGCAGCAAGGAGGACATGCTCTCACTCGCCGAGCACAAAGTTGAACTGCTGAAGGAGCGTGGATTCGATAACCCAGTGACCTACAATCCCGCCGGTGTTGGCGGGACCCACATGATGTATGTAGTGCCCCACGGGGATCATTTGGCAGACTACCGGCTTCCATCAGACCCGACAGCCAGCCCACTGGCTCTCACCGGGTTGGGGATTCTGAAGCGAATTGGTTCCTACCTACTGGGATTTGGAGTTCTGTCGACGCTTGTGCACTATCTGACAATCGGTCCGCAGGACGCCGAGGACACCACTACGCATGCCAACACCTGAGCTCGGGGGGTTAATTCATCGCTTCAGCGCCATCCAACGCCTTATTCACTGGGCTGTGGGAATAAGTTTCACACTCCTCTTGCTCACCGGCCTTGCGTTTTCATATCCGTCCCTTTTCTGGCTCACAAATCTGTTGGGCGGTGGACCCATGGCTAGGGTGGCGCACCCTTGGGTAGGCCTTATCTTCAGCGTTTCGATGGCCGCAACTTTCCTGATGTGGGTGCGTGATATGACCCTTGCTGCAATCGACTGGCGTTGGCTGAGAGCAATTCACTCCTACGCCCGACATCAGACAGCGGATATACCCCCAGCGGGTAAATACAATGGTGGGCAGAAGCTATTTTTCTGGGCACAGACCGTGCTCGGCGTAATATTTCTGATCAGTGGACTCGCATTATGGTTCCCGGAGACTGTCGCTACAGTGGTTCCAAATGCATCGCTCCTACTTGCTTCGATGCGTCTCGTGCATTACGCCGCCACGCTTGCCGGGGGGCTCCTGCTTACACTGCACGTCTACCTGGGAATATTTGCATTTCCCGGCACGGCGCAAGGAATGATCGACGGAAAGGTTACCAGCGCCTGGGCAAACCTGCATCACCCGGCGTGGCAACCCAACAAACACCCGACGCACACGCCAGAAAATGCCGACTAGCGTTGAATGGGGTGGCCCGTTGTGGCAAGCCCGCCGCAATCGTGCGGTAACTCTTCAAACCGCACGCCCCCACGCTGCAGACTTACTTGACAGCTATCTCGGAGTGCTCGACTGCCAGGAACCAGTGTATAAGACCTCAAGGGACGCCCGTTGGCCCGATCTGTATAACTCCGAAAGCAACACACCGCCGAGACTGAGCTTGGAGCGACTCCCCTATGAATCACTCGCGCAACCTTTTAGTGAATTCGTTCACGAGGTCAAGAAAATCATGCCGGAAGCGTTAACCCAAGCCGCCAGGGCACTCGACACAGGCAACCTTACCGTGAACGCTGAAGTCTTGCAGAAGACCGCCCTGCAGCAACCTTTCAGCGCTAGTATTCAAAGTCTCCAGCTCGATGTGACGGCGCTGCAATTCTTTGGCCGTGCATTTCTCGAGCCGATCGTTGAATCCATGGCCCACCACCAGGATAGGCCTCTACACCAAGCAGCTGCGACTGTCTGCCCCCTGTGCAACTGGCCGCCACAGTTTGCTACCCTTCAAGACGAAACGGAAATCCAGGGACGTCGCTCACTGGTTTGCGCCCTGTGCTCAGTCGCGTGGTCATTCCCACGAACGGTCTGTATCAAATGCGGAGAGGCTAACGCAGAGAATCTCCATTATCACGTAGCCGATAGCCTGCCCTACATGCGGGTCGAGGCCTGCAACTCATGTTATACCTACATCAAAGTCGCCGACCTACGCACAGAGGGCCTTCTGGCCCCTGTCGTCGATGAGCTCGCATCAGTTGAACTCGATCTCTGGTGCAAGGAGCAAGGACTCACCAAGTTCCAACCCAATCTCCTTGGAATGTAGCTCGGTCGCCCACCACCTCCGACCTAGATGGGTGAAACGGCATGGATTGTCTTGAGCACATCAAGGTAAGCGTGTCTGACGCGTACGATTTGGAAGCCAGCGCGCACCACGTTCCCCACAGTATCTCGGCTAATTTCTGGACCGATGAGCCGGGCGACCGGATTCATGAGGTGCAGTAAGCAGTTAAACGGAAAATAGCCACTGCCCGTGTGTTCGAACATCCTCAGCTCGCCACCCGGCTTGAGCACTCCCCGTAGCACCTCAAGGCCTCTCACAGGATTCGGCACGGAGCAGAAAGTACAGGAGGTGAAAACCTGATCGAAGGTGCCGGGTGCAAAGTCTATGTCGTGCACATCAAGCTGTCTCAACTCTAATCGACCGCGATACATACTAGCTTTCGACGTAGCTCTGGCTAGCATCCGATCGCTGATGTCAATGCCAATGATGTCTCTATTCGGGGGAAAACTAGGAATATCAAGACCAGTGCCGACACCGACAAACAATACCTTTCCTTGCATTGCACGAAAGAATTCCTGCTTCACAGGCGCCCAGCGCCGTTCAGCCCCATAAGATTGAAAAAGGTTTAAAGAAGACGAAGCGCGATCCCATTTCTTCTTCGTACGTAAATCCATCACGATCGCTCACGCTGTAGGAGCGCATCGGCCATCCAAGTAAGCGTGTAAATCACTAATCCGACCAGCGCGCCAAGGAAACCGGCCGTCACCTCTGCAAGAGGCTCCTGGGACCCAAGCATCACGATTCCCATGCCTGTAAGCATCCCAGTGATCATGGCCGGCATATGCAACTCCATCATCCCGAAACATAATCCAAAAGCGATGATGCCGATAGCCGCGACGGTCATCCCAAGCAGCATCCCGGCAACCATCGAGACAAGCATCGACCATTCCATGCTAACCAAGGCCGTCACTGCAGTGCCAGAGGCAATGCCCACCGTGACGCTACAGCTAACATCCCCAAGAATAAAATACGGTCGAGTTTCCATGATTTAGAGACCAAGAAGCTGCGAGCTAGCGACATCGCCTACCTCATGTTACAGTGACCGCCGGCTTGCTGCCACGAAGAACGGTGTCACTCGCTGAAGCAGGATTCCGAGTAACCACAATGAATCCGAGGAGGTCGTGATGGTCCGCTTTCAGATCGCTGGTGTCGGTCGCCTAGTCCTTCCGTTTGCATTAACCCTAGTGCTGCCTTTCACTTCTAATGCTCAGCGCAATGGCCAGCCGGCAACTGACCAACTTGGCCAAGAGGATATCTGGGGTAATCCGACGTTCGTTGGCGGTGTGACCAACGGAGGTGCAGCCGGCCACAGCATTTGGTGACCGCCCCAAGGGGCGCTGGAGCGCGTCCATGGTCGGTTGTTTGTTGCAGGTAACGGTAATGGCCGAGTCGAAGTCTTTGACCTAAATAATGACGGTACACTCGCTCAACCAACCGCAACCTATATCCTCGGCAAACCGAGTGAACACGCCCGCCGAACCCACTCCGATGCATGGAGCGAGAGTCAAACCGAATTTCCCGGCGCACTCGCTGTCGAACATACCAACCAACGCCTCTTTCTTGTGGACAATACCACCGGGCAAAGTCTGCCTGGCAGAGGCAGCCAAATCATGGTCTTTGACATTCATCCAGACCGGATTGAAACGGGTGCAGATGTCCTGTTTATCCTTGGCCAACCCGATGCCAATACAAAGACATCAGGATTAGCCGCTAACCACGTTGGTAGACGGCTCGGCGTGGCAGTGGATGAAGCTAATCAGCGCTTGTTCGTAAGCGACGGATCGAATAATCGGGTCCTCGTGTTCAACATCGCACCAGGTCGAATTGCCACCGGCATGGCAGCCTCATTCGTCATGGGCCAAGAGGATTTCACATCGCGGGAACCTGGCTTGAGCAGACGCCGCATGAGTCGACCCGGTTCACTGGCCTTCTCTCCGAAGGACGAACGTCTGTTTGTCTCGGACAACGGAAATAGTCGGGTCCTAGTATTCGACGTTGCTCCTGATCGCCTTAGGACGTTCTCAGCAGCCACAGACGTGATGGGCCAGCCGGATTTCGAGACAGCCTCCCCACGAACTGATATGCGCGGATTCGCGACTGGTGGGCTGGCATACGACGATAAAACCTCACGCCTCTTTATCGCTGAGCAAGTCTCTCGAATCGAGCACATGCGCATTACCGTTTATGACGTAAGCCCTGGGGCTCCCCTACGCGAGGCCACCCCGTTGGCGGTCCTCGGTAAACCGGGTTTCGGTGCCTACGATCCCGTTGTTTCGAGAGCGCAGTCCGTCTGGCCCAGACTCGGCTCCGCATCAATCGATTCTGAACGGCAACTCCTCGTCGCGACCGAAGGCTATCCCGGCGGAAACCGTGCCATCATTTGGGACATCTCGCCTGACCAACTGCGCACCGGCATGCCTGCCGTGGAGGTTGTGGGCCATCTGGACGACGAGGGCCACACGGACTTTGAACGGCGCTCAGCAAACGACCGTGCCACTCCAAAAAACATCTACCCGAGGGATGTCGCATTGGACCCGGTGGATCACCGCTTGTTCGCAATTGACCAGTACAACAATCGTGTTGTGGTCTGGCAGCTCGATCGCCAGAATCGCGTAAAGGACCGCGACGCGCGTTGGGTCCTCGGTCAACCTGACCTCTACTCCGGAGAGCTCTATCCAATTGGACCTACGACGATCAAGATTCCTCTCGCTGTCACCTACGATACGCATCATAAGCGGGTTTTTGTGAGTGACGGCTGGGGCAACCGAATCCTTGTTTTTGATGCTGACCCCGCAAGATTACGAAGTGGCGCCGAAGCGATTGCGGTCCTGGGACAGCCAGACTTCACTAGCATCATCCCAGCAACCACGCAGGCCGGGATCAACCTCGACACCCGCGTAGGCACCGGCATCACACCGACACGTCCTCGTGGTACAGGCTTAACCTACGACCCTGTTCACGACCGACTGTTCGTCTCTGACGGTGGAAACCATCGGGTGCTAGGCTTCGACGTGGCTCCCAACCTACTGCGAAATGGCATGGCGGCCTCTGTTGTGCTCGGACAGCCGGACTTCACAACACGTGGCTCGAACTCAACGTTAACGGGGCTGTATCAACCGGCTGCCCTGCTCTATGAATCAAAACAACAGCGACTATTTGTTGCCGACGGCAACAATAACCGGGTTCTCGTGTTTGACGCACAGCCAGACATGCTCGTGAATGGCGCTGAGCCAACGGTGGTCATCGGTCAGCCGGACTTCAATACGTTCGAGGCTGGCCGTTCCCAAAGTCTCATTGATGGCCCGGACGGACTGGCCTATGACTACGTTAACGACAGACTCTTTCTGTCAGACCACGGCAGTGATCGGATCCTACTCTTCGATGCCCATCCTTCACGTCTCGACAATGGTCCGGAGGCTCAGCACGTCATCGGTCAACCCGATTTCGATACACGGCAACTCGGACCCGTACGGGCTAATGAACTTTGGGACCCACGCGGTCTTACGTTCGACAGTGAGCATCAACGGCTCTATATCTCACAAGGTTTTGCGTCAAATATCATGATCCATGATTTAGCTCGTTCGACCTACGAGAGCCTCCTTCCAGAATCGGGCATCCAAAACTATCAGTCTGGCAGTGCTGATACTGAACTGGTAACGCAACGCGGTTCGGCCGTAGCAACGGGCCCGTCAAACCTAGGTGGTGGAGTCCTGATGTTGACTCAGATGGAAACGTTATTCGATGAACTCTCACAGCGAGAAAGTCGCATACTGATCAGTGAAACTGGTCTGAGTGCACCACCACTCACGGACCGAGCCACGGCGTTTGCCGACGGGCGACAGGGGCGGTCCACCATCCTGAACCTGTCAAATCCCAGCAATGAGCCAGTAACCGTATCGCTTGTGTTTCGTGACTCTAGCGGATTGCCAGTGAAGGACCAGGTCGAACGCCAGCTCGCTGCCGGCGGTAGTGCTGTCTGGGCACTCGACGGACTCGGCGCATCTGGACCCGGCACGGTGGAATTAAACGCGAGCGCGCCGATAGCGATGGTCGCAACGCGTATTACTTTAAACGACCGGAATGAAAAGATCGTTACTACCGCACCTGTCGCCTACGGCCAGAGCTCGTATGGAGGCGGAACCATAACTCTTCCGCGCTATGAATTTGATGGCGACGTCACAACAGAGATCGTCATCGTAAACCCGAGTGATGATTCGTTGAGGGGTCGGCTGACCTTCTTCGCCTTCAGTGGTGAACCGGTCACCATCGGTGGAACAAGTGAAGTGCCACTGAACATTCCTGGTCACGGCACTTTTGTGTGGAATTTTGACGGCTCTAGCGATGTTAACGAAAAGGGCTTCGCAATGGTTGAAGCGCTTTCAGGACATCCATTGGCTAGTGCCATCTTGCACATATTCAAAGGGGAGACCGTGATTTCTGAGCGGACCATGGTCGGAAACAGTACTCAGCAGGCCTGGTTTCCGATTGACACGTATCCAAGCGTTGCGCGTCACGGTAAAACAAGCTTTCGGCTCACACTGACTAACGGCACCGAAGGCACTGCCGATGTGCGGCTGCTTGTGTATGACGAGGATGGCACTCTACTGGACCGCTCTTATCAAATTCTACCTGCGGGTCGACAGGTAGAGTTCTCGCACGTGGACCTCGCCGACCGAGGCCTGTTCAGGGGCAGCATCCGCGTCGCAAGTGATATTCCAATTGCAGTCAGCGCGGATCAGCAAACCGTCAACGTGCGGAATGAGACGATTGTGGCTACGGTGCCATCCATGACACGCGCCTTTAGTGGGCAAGGCCTCGGCGCCGTGGTTTTCCCAGTCTACACGGACGGTCCTAATCAAGGCACGCAGCTCTTTCTCCTGAATCGCGGCGATTCAGAGCGCACGACATTCCGCTTTCACGGGCCCAGTGGAGAAGACTTGAGCGTTCTTCTTCGCTGACACTACCGAGGCACGATGCCTCTAGTGCCCTAACCCAAGCCGGACAATGATGCCGAAAGTCAGAGTCGTTTCACTGTTGTTGCTTTCCATATCTTTGGTCGCAAGCTGTGCCACGTCCCCGTCAACCGTAGAACTGGCTATGACTGTGGAGCGTGACGGCGGACGAGTTCATATTGATGGAAACACGGATTTACCCGATGATGCGATACTGGCGTTCGAAGCGCGTCATGAAGATTACGAAATCGATCCGGAAACGCCAATCGATATGCTTCTTGCTGAAGGCCTGACGACGGTATCCAATGGTGAGTTTCAGGTTGAGGTTAATATATCGTCCTTCGAACCTGGCGAGATTAAAATCTGGGTTGCTTTCCAAATGAGGTTCATTAACAGTAATCGGAAACAGCCGCGTCCGGTGATTCGTCAGTTTGGCGACCGCGGAGAATTACTCCAAGGTGACAATGTGACCGACCACGGCGAGGGCGGCAAGCGCGTGGAACTCAGCCAAACCATCCATTGGTAACCAAACCAACACATTACCTTCAAGGAGAACACAATCATGGCCGCCACGGAATGGGCCTGGCGCGTCTTGTCGGCAGGGATCCTGTTTTGCACCACAGCGTGTCAACCGATGGCTGATGTTCCATTAAGCCAAAACGAGCTCACTAGTAGCACTGAAGACGCGAAGTCCTTCCAAGACGACGTTGAGTTCTTAGAGCGTCATATGGAACTCGTAATTCTGCGTCGAGCTGACAGTCGTGCGCAGGTAGTAGTAGCGCCCCACTGGCAGGGCCGTGTCATGACTAGCACCGCTAACAGTGACAACGGCATCGGTTACGGTTGGATTAACGAAGCGCTCATTGCATCTGGTGAATTGCAGCCCCACATAAATGCCGTCGGTGGCGAAGACCGATTCTGGCTCGGCCCTGAGGGCGGACAGTTTTCAATCTTTTTTAAGAACGGTGATCCATTCGACCTCGAGCACTGGCAGGCACCGCCAGCTCTCGACACTACCCCATACGAAGTCACGACACGCGATGACTCGCAAGTAGCATTCACTCATCACGTAACGCTGACAAACTATTCCGACAGCAGGTTTGACGTTCGCATCGACCGAGCCGTCCGTTTGGTGGAGCCGAGCGGTCTGGGCGTGGCAATACCACCGTCAGTCCAAAGTGTCGCCTACGAGTCAGAAAATACGATTACTAATGTTGGTCCCGATACCTGGGCACCTGACACAGGTCTGCTCTCTATCTGGATCCTTGGGATGTTCAAACACTCACCGAAGACCGTCGTCATCATACCGTTCAGGGCTGGCGCCGAGGACGATTTGGGACCGATAGTTAATGACGCCTATTTCGGCAAAGTGCCCGATGACCGGTTAACGATTAGAGATACCGTCCTGTTCTTTCGTGCCGATGGCGCCTATCGAAGTAAGATCGGACTGAGTCCGCAGCGGTCCACACCGGTACTCGGAAGCTACGACGCCACTAGACAGTTACTTACGGTTGTCCGATATGACTTACCCGAAGGCGCAACAGATTACGTCAACTCAATGTGGGAATTCCAGGATGAACCATATGCCGGTGACGCCGTTAACAGCTACAATGACGGACCGCCTTCACCAGGCGCGGCTGCGCTTGGGCCGTTCTACGAACTTGAAACCTCGTCACCCGCAGCGGCTCTCACGCCAGACCAATCACTTACTCACAAACATCAAACCTACCACTTTGAGGGCGCTGAGGCCTCACTCGAGCCGATTGTTCAAGAAGCGTTTGGAGTCAGCCTCAACACGATCGTGACTGCACTTCCGCAGTAACTTGTATTGTCAGACTCCCGTTATGAGAGCGGTATCGACACGTGGGCTTGACCCGTTCCGGCTTCCCTCAGCCATGGGTGCTGTGCACTCGGTTGCCCAGGCAAGCCAGTGGCTTCTGCAGTAGCATTTGGCAAGAAGATTAACATCGCCGAGTCATTAATGTCGGCATCGAAACCTGATCGTTGGTAGATGACACCTCGATCAGGAAGCAAGAGTTGACCCGAATCAATCTCTGCTTGTAACGTCTCCAGCCGCTCCGGGGTATCCGCGCCATCCTTGGTCAGTTGCAGGCTACGCGTAACGTAGGCTTCCATCTCTCGGTAATAACAAGTAACCGTAAAAGCGCGCACCGATGGATCGTCAGCAAGACAGGTGATGAGACCACCCCCCTCCTGGAGCGTCACGAGTTCGCCAGATTCTCCGAACCCCACCACTGCCACACCCTCACGCAGAGTTTCTGGAAGCGAACTGAGTGCTTCCTCGATTTGCTGCTCGGACGAAGGCGCACTTCGTTGCTCCCCAGCGATCACCGGCACCGTTGCGCCGAACAGCACGATCACAATCCCCCTCGTCATCAGATTACACATATTCCACTCCTAAAAAAATGACACTCATAGAGAGTCCGTAAGTGTTTATCCATGAAACAACCACACATCCTGATGCTCCTCGGCCGCCCCCTCCGGTGGTGCGGTCACAAGGCTCACACCAATTGTGACGCCAAAGCCGGTCAGAAAGCCGGGCCACATCTCATACAGTTCATAGAAGCTAGATTTAAACACAAGCACCCAGATGACAGCCGCAAGAAACCCAGAAATCATTCCAGTAATTGCGCCCGCGCGTGTGGTGCCACTCCAAAACAGCGAGCATACCACGACTGGCGTAAACGCCGACGCAAGCCCGGACCAAGCAAACAGTACGAACCAAAAAATAAGTCGGGTCTCCGTTAGGGCAAAGCCGAGCCCGACCAATCCGATGACTACCGTTGTGAGTTTGCCGTACAAGGCCAGTCGCCTTTGGTCAAGGTCGGGTCGAAACACTGGTTGCACTACATCACGCACCACAGCTGAAGACGCCAGAAGAAGGACTGAGTCCGCCGTCGACATGATGGCTGCCAGCACCACCACCAAGAATAAACCGGTGAAAAGCGCTGGAAACAGATCCGCGCTGAGTATCGGGAGCACCATTTCGGGATCCGAAAGGCCCGGCACCAAGACCCGGCCAGCCATTCCAGTCAGTACTGCTCCAAGGTCGAATACGATAATGCACACAACTGCGATCAAGCTTCCCGAGACAATCTCATTTTCCGATCGAGCAGCCATAAAGCGGGTTAATAGCTGCGGTGCACCCAAGAAAGCCATGCCGATCCCTGCGAAACTAACAGCACTGGCAACCCCACCAATGGATAGTCCGAGCGTGCCCATGGGCTCAAGAAGGACCGGGTCCGCGGCGCGTAGTGCCGTGACCATTGCTGACCAACCACCCGCCGCAGCAACACCGATAACCGGCAGAACAATTAGACCACCCAACATCAAAAGCCCTTGCAGTCCATCACTGTAAGCGACAGCCTTGAATCCACCGACCGTCGTGTAATAGAAGATGACCGCTGCACCAAGCAGCACGCCGCCGGTATAACCCGTGCCCAAAAACGCGTCAAACGCTTTCCCAGACGCCGTTAATTGAGCAGCCATATAAGTGGTGACCATGCTCACGATAATCACGACACCGATCAGTCGAAAGGTATGGCCCGAATCGCGAAAGCGGGATGTCAGATAATCCGTAACCGTGATCGAACCGTACCGGTCCGTATAACGCTTAAACGGCAGCGCGACGAAGCTCCAGGCAAGCGCAACTCCAAGCACCTCCCCTAGGACTACCCATAGGGCGTGGACACCGACTACATATCCCATACCCGTGAGTCCCAGCAGTAGCCAAGCACTCTCTCCTGTAGAGTTGGCGCTGAACGCGATAATCCAAGCCGGCAACCGTTTACCCGCTAGGTAGTAACCGGTGAGGCTCTTGGAATCCTTTGCTCCCCACGCCCCAATGGCAAGTAAAACGGCCAGATACAGGACCAACACTGAAATGATGGTGGTGGACGCCATAACTTAAGCGAGAAACGATGGTCTGGAAGTCTTACCGCGACGCTCTGAAAGACATCGATGACGGAGATAAAAGCGGAGTTCAATCAGCAGTCCGAGCCCTATAGCCGCGCTCAGTAACCCCCACGTAGTTAACGAAAGACCAGCGAACATAATCGGTCGCGCATCGTACCACATCCTGGATAGCAGTCATGGGCCTCCAGACCTGAACACTAATCAACTATTGAAGACACCCGGACTATGGCAAGGACGGTGGAAATTGACCATCATCGGCAGGTCGGGTAGCTGCCTGGCGCATTCGCTGATCGACGACAACTCTAAAACTTCCGCCTTGAACGGCTGCTTCCATACGCCTAATGATTGTGGCTTTAATCGCCCGTCGCGTGGCAGGAATAAGACAAAGGAAACCGGCGATGTCCGTAAGGATTCCAGGTGTCATCAATACGATGCCCGCTATGAGAATCAGCAGCCCATCAAAGATCGCACCACCCGGCAAGTGACCTGAGGCCATCTCTGTCTGAATCTGCCGAACCACCCCTACACCTTGTCGGCCAGCAAGCGAGGCACCCAGCACCCCGGTCGCAACGATGAGCAGTAAAGTGTTTATTGTGCCGATCTGCCGTCCGACTTCAATTAATAGCGCTAGCTCGGTCGCGGGCACCACTATGAACAACATCAACAACTTGACCATTGGCTCCATCCTCGCACATTCTTAGGTAGTTATGCGAATCATGCCGTCCAGATCAGTAAACCAGATAAGTCCGGCACAAAGATTAACGCCGATCAATATCCTTTCCAAACAGCACCTGCATAGACTCCTGAGTGGTGCAGTCGCAGTCCTCGGATTACTTTCTCTGGCGACCGCCCAGTCGGACACCAAGATATTAATCGCCCACCGTGGTGCCTCTGCATACGCGCCGGAACATACCTTGGCAGCCTATCGACTCGCAATTGAGCAGGGTGCTGACTATGTTGAACAGGACCTGGGTGTCACGCGTGATGGCGTACTAGTCTGCCTCCATGACGACAGCCTTGAACGCACGACCAATGTCCGAGAAATCTTTCCTGGGCGATTCGTTGAGGAGCAGGTCAATGGGCGAACCCGCCAGCGATGGCGTGTTCGTGACCTAACATTGTCGGAAATAAAACAACTTGATGCCGGTAGTTGGTTCGGTGCGGAGTTTGCAGGCTCTCAAGTGCCGACATGGCAGGAAGCGATCGACCTCATCCGCGGTTCCGCCGGACTGTTTCCAGAGTTAAAGTCGCCGGATAATTACAGGTCACTTGGCATTGACATGCCTAGTCTGGTTATCGACCTTCTCCGGCGGAATGGACTCGACACTGCGGGCGCAGACGATGACACCCCCGTTATTTTACAATCGTTCGACGACGCCAGCCTGCGCCGTCTTGCCGACGCATTACCAACGTTGCCTCGAGTGTTTCTGATCGGCACCTCCGACCGACCCACCCTGATAACGGACACCCGCTTGCGTGAAATTGCAACATTCGCGACCGGCATCGGGCCAGCCAAGGAACTTCTCCTAGCACAACCCGACCTCGTCAGGCGCGCTCACGCCCTTGGACTGACCGTAACGCCCTATACGTTTCGCTCCTCCACCAGCAACAGCTTCGAGAGTCTCGAGACGGAAATGCGACACTTCCTGTTTACACTCGGCGTTGATGCATTGTTCACGGATAATCCAGACCGATTCCCACGTCAGCCCTAGATGAAGTTACCCCTCGCCTTCCCTGCTCATCTGTAAGGAGTAAGCAACGACACCCACACACGCTGCGACACCGGTCAGCGATTATAATGCAGCAACACGACATTTTCACTGGGCATTGATGACAGTGCGCCGGGCTCCCTTTTACTGCTACCGGAGGTGCTTCATGTTTAGACTTACATTCCTCATTCTGGTCATCACCCTTGCCCTAGGCAAGCCTGCAACAAGCCAAACGACTGCCGCTGAAGACGCACAGGCGGTTATAGACGCTGTTCAAATCCAACTGCAATGGCTTGGCAACCGCAATGTGGATGCTCTCGCCACGACCTTCACAGACCACGCGGTTATCGTCGTGAGCCGCCAGCTCGACGATGGAGCCACCAATTCTGTTACCCCGGTCGCCGAATGGCTGGACCGCACTCGTGCCAATCAGGACGCTGCCCCGTTTGAAGAACGGATATCGAACATCCAAGTAACTATAGACAGCGGTCAACTGGCTCACCTACGTGCTGATTTCGCCATTATCGTTGACGGTGTTACCAGGTCATCCGGAAAAGATCATTTCATCTTGATTAAGGAGCCCGATGGCTGGAAGGTCGCTCTTCTTGGGTACACAAACATTTCATCATCTCAATAGACGTCCGGCTCAACCTTAATCGCCAATCAGGAAACAGGCACACCCAAAATCGGTAAAACAATGAACTGAACCAGCACCGTTAGAATGCAAATACCTACAAGGTTCAACCAAAGACCAGCTCGACGCATAGCCGTAACCGATACATGCCCAGAGCCAAACACGATTGCATTCGGCGGCGTAGCCACTGGTAGCATGAACGCCCAAGATGCGGCGAATGCAGCCGGAACGATAAGCAGATAGGGGTGCACCCCAAGGCCAGGGGCGACACCTCCGATAATCGGAATAAACGTCGCTGCCGTCGCTGTATTACTTGTCAGTTCAGTTAGAAAGATTATCAGAGTGGTAACAAGAATGATCAGCACCCAACTGGGTAATCCTTGCCACGTTGCCGCCTGATGACCAAGAAATTCCCCAACACCATTTCTTTGGATCGCCACGGCGAGACTCATTCCACCACCAAAGAGCAATAAGATACCCCAGGGTAGTGCTTTCATATCACGCCACTGCATCAACGCTCTGCCAGTATGTGATCGCGCTGGAATCAAGAAAAGACTCAACGCGGCAGTCAGCGAAATCCCCGCGTCCGTTAAACCTGCCAACAGTCGTACACCGCCAACCTCGACACCGGTCAGCCAAGAACGTCCCATCCAAGCAATCGCAGCAAGTCCAAATACAACCAATGTTGCCCGCTCAGCCCAACTCAGCTCTGGTAGCGCTGCATACGCTTCCCTGATGACATCCGTTCCTCCTACTGAAGGGGCTGAAATCGGAAACAAGTGTCGAGTAAGAAGCCACCAGGTGATTGGCAAAAACACGATTACCAGAGGCAGCCCCATCGCCATCCATTGTAAGAAAGTAATGTCGTGGTTGAGGGTGTCACGTATGTAGGACACCAGAAAAAGATTCGGCGGAGAGCCTATGATCGTACCCACGCCGCCTATGGATGCAGCATAAGCGATTCCCAGCATTAGACACACCGCCAGATGATCGGGCTTATCAGCCTGGCCAGAATCAGAATGATCAGAAATCATACCGATCACGCTGATCGCAATCGGTAACATCATGATTGCTGTCGCAGTATTCGAGAGCCACAGACTCAGACCAGCCGTGGCGATCATAAAACCTGCAACAATCCGTGGTGGGTCCGTGCCCACAATAGATAGAGTCACCAGTGCAATCCGCCGATGCAGCCGCCATCGTTGCATGGCTATTGACAAAATGAATCCACCCATGAAGAGAAAGATAAGATCGTGAGCGTACGGTGCCGCAACGTCTCGTATGGAGCCAGCACCAAAGAGCGGAAGAACAACGAGCGGCAGGAGGGCCGTCGCTGGAATATCGATCGCCTCAGTGAGCCACCAGAGGGCCATCCAAGTCGCAAGCGCCGCAGTAACCCGGCCTGCATGGGTAAATACGACGATTCCACCGTCCGAAACATAGGTATTTGGAAGAGCGAGGTATACAGCTAGCGCAACGATCGGGCCGCTGATCCGAGCAATACGTTGTAACGGTATGTGAGCGGTTACCTGCAAAGTAACCTCATTGCTCACTGGGTCGCCAGAACCGAAGGTGCTTACTCAAGAGGATGCCTCTTCGCACTATAGCACCGCCACTTTCACACGTCTGATAAGCGTGATATCGTGGAGGCCTGTCAGAAAGAAAGGTAAAGCATGCCCTTTGGTATAGGCCTCATGGAGCTCGTGGTCATCTTCTTCATCTTGCTCCTGATCTTCGGCGCGAAGCGCCTGTCTGGGATCGGACGCGGGATGGGGCAGGCCATTCGTGGCTTTAAGAGTGAGGTCAAGGACCCCGACACGCCAAAAGAAGAAGCTTAGACGCTAGACGGCACACTCAAGCACTTGTTACCAATTGCTTAGGTCGTCCTGTTGGCTGTGTCCACAAGACAAGCAGGTCACCTCCGCGACGGCTCAGCCGAGCCACATTCGGAGGTTCCCCCGGCTTGCCTAAGTTCTCCTCCCAACAACAGGCACGATTCAGCACCTCAGCCTCTATCGCTTGGGAACGTCTAGGGCAGCAAGGCGCTCAACGACCTGTGCACCGGCAGTCGGGGCATTCACTTCCTTATCGACGTAAAGGATGCGACCGTCACCACCGATGTAAAAGGTCCACCGTTGAGGGAGTTGACGCTCCGGCGACACCACACCGTAAGTACGTGCCACATCTCCATCAGGATTGCTTAACAGTGGAAAATCAGCTTCCAAGGATTCAGCGAATTTTCGATTTGTCTCAGCATCATCGACGCTGACCATGAAATAGTTCGCGTCGTACTCCCGAATAGCATCACCGTTCTCACGGAACGATTTGCACTCGGCCGTTCAACCGCCAGTGAAGGCCTTTGGAAACCAGGCTAACACGACAGTCCGACCTGTAAGATCACTAAGCGAATGCATTGCGCCATCTGATCCGATTAATGAAAATGGCGGCGCGGCATCGCCAGGACCTAACTCTTGAGCACTCGCGATAGTCACGGTGGCAAACATTCCAACCAGGACACACACGATGAGAAGGACTTTCATAACGTCAATACCCCCTAGCTCAACTTTGCCGATAACAAGCAAACCCATAAATCCCTATTTCCCACTTCCCCTAAACTCTTTCTTTATAATAACCCGCGACGGCTAATATTCTTGAACCTGTCAATGGTCAACCCGAAATAACCGCCTGGCACACCCTCTACATTAGGTCAGTCAGCGACAGGGACCGTGAACAGTACCAGGGCGAGAATAGCCAACACCATGCTTAGTTTTTCTCGATTTAGTAGAAAGCCTCGGATCACCGCGATTGGCTGTATTGCTTTCGGGCAGTTGGCCATTTTCTCTATCCTAATTTGGCTCCTTGGCGTCGAATCGAAGTCTCCGCCCCGACCTAGTCACTTAGACCGCACCGTACTGTCTCAGGACGACGGGCAAACCGGTGGTCCAATTGTATCGATCGCTGGTGACGGCTGGCGGTTGGTCGAACAGTTCTCCGCTCATCACGCACTGATTCTCAAAGTTGAAACCGAGAGGGTGTGGGCTACTAAGTCAATTACACAAGAGCTCATTGAGCCAGTCATCAGTTCTTATAACGAAGTACTTGTGTATTTCTATTTGACAACCGAAAAGAACAGCCTCCCCGTCCGTCGTGTTCAGTGGACCAAAGACAGCGGTTACATCGAAATGGACCTTCGGGAATAGCTAATGTCCGCATACAATGTCACCGTGTAATTGTTCTGATTCCTCATTGCCGCCACGTAGCATCACTATCGAGTGAGTTGTTCACATGAATCGATCTGAAATCATCGCCAAGCACCAACAGTTCCTCTTTCCGTCGGTTGCCACCTTCTATGCCGAACCGCTGCCGCTCACTCGTGGTGAGGGTAATTTTGTTTGGGATGTCGATGGAAAATGCTACCTCGATTTCTTTGGCGGCATCGTTACCGTCGGCATTGGTCACTGCCATCCCAAAGTGACAGCCAAAATCGCTCAGCAGGTTCGAACACTCCAACACACATCAACATTTTTTCCACATGAAGCAACTGTTCGACTAGCGGAGAAAATGGCTGAGATCGCGCCTGGAACACTGTCCAAGACCTATTTTACGAATAGTGGCACCGAAGCAGACGAAACCGCCGTACTGCTAGCCAGACTCCACACTGGCCGTACGGAAATCATCGCCCTTCGCCATGGCTATAGCGGTCGGTCGCAAACTGCAATGTCCCTAACAGCCCATGCAAACTGGCGACTAAGTCCGGTAACCGATTCAGGCGTGGTGCATGCCCACAACGCCTACTGCTATCGCTGTGCATTCGAAAAGACGTATCCCGAATGTAATCTGCTCTGTGCTCGCGACGTCGAAGAACTCATTAAAACTGCAACGTCGGGAAAAATCGCTGCCTTCATTGCAGAGCCGATCCAAGGGGTTGGCGGTTTCGTGACACCTCCTAAGGAATATTTTCTCGAGATTAGCTCGATCATTAGGGCGAACGGTGGATTGATCATCAGCGATGAAGTGCAGACTGGCTTTGGACGGACAGGTGACCATTGGTTCGGTATTGAACATTGGGGAATTGAACCAGACATCATCACCTGCGCTAAAGCCATGGCCAACGGTACACCAGTGGGGGCTACGGTTACTACGCCGGAAATCGCAGCTTCCATCAAAGGACCGCAGATCTCTACCTTTGGCGGCAACCCGGTTACAGCAGTCGCCGCTCTTGCAACGATTGAGGTTATCGAGGAAGAGGGTCTACTCGCCAACGCTTCCGCCATGGGTAGCGAGCTGGCCAAAGGCCTTAATCAACTCAAGACGACCCATGCGATCGTCGGCGACGTTCGCGGGAAAGGTCTAATGCAGGCAATCGAACTGATAAACGATGCTGAATCGAACGAACCGTCTCCGCTCGCTATGAATGCCCTGCTTGAGGCAACTCGGGAGCACGGCCTTCTCATTGGCAAAGGCGGCCTATTTGGTAATACGGTGCGACTTTCTCCACCACTGAACATCAACAAAGCCGACGTCGATGACGCCATCGATATACTCGACCGCTCACTGAGTGCCGTAGGCAAGACCATTGGAGCCAACGCTTAGAAGCCCCAGCCATCGCGACCCATTCGACTCACTCAATCTTCACCACTGAATCGACGGAGAAGTTCCTTAAGATCAACAGCCCTCTCACAATCAACTAAAGGCCAATCATTGTAAGGGTCCAGCAGTAACGCGTGAATGCCCGCAGCTCGGGCACCAACAACATCCGCCTCGTATAGATCTCCCACGTGAAGCGTGGTTTCGGCGCCGGCCCCGACGACTTCCAACGCATGCAAAAAAATCTTTGGATCCGGCTTTTCGTAGCCAACAACATGGGAATCGATCACTGCATCAAAAAACTCGCGTAGTCCTACGTCCCTCAAAAGTTCATTAACCGTGCCATCGGAATTGCTCACAACAACCAGTTGTAGGCCACGAGCGCGAAAGGCACTTAGGGCCTCAAGCGTACCAGGAATGATTGAACTCCAGAACTTAACCCGCCCAATTCGATCGAGCAAAGGCACCATATTATGTGCCAACGTAACTACTCCTTCCTCACCAACTGCCGGCGTCATCGGAGTTCGTAAGAGCATTTCCAGAATATAAAATTCAAAGGAGTCAATCGACTCAGTGGACCGAAGTCGAGGCAATGCCGCTGATACAACTGGCCGAGCGGCTGCTTCCGCTCGTCGTAAGTCGGAGAGATTACACGTAACTCCCTCGGTCTTAAGTGCAGAAGCAATGTAGTCGAGTTCCATCGCTACGATGGTATTCCCCGCATCAAGAAAGAGAGTCTTCAGCTGAGAATAAGGAAGAGGCGGCTCTAGCACAGCACTACCTTTGATCGGACCAGGCCCATCACACCAGCCCGCTAAAAGAACGACCACGATACATTGTGGCCCCTCGTATCAAAACGACTGGTATAATTTTAGCGTTACCAGGTCTTGTATCATACGACCCTAGGCGAGCTAAGACGACATGCGTACTCTTAACAACTTCATCGATGGACAGTGGCGCGAGCCTTCTGGCGCGACCTATTTACCCGACATTAATCCAGCTGACACTAAGGAAGTCGTCGCCGAATCACCCAGTTCTACAGCAGCCGAGGCCACAATGGCAGTGGAGGCCGCTGAACGAGCCTACCCAGACTGGCGCGCCACGCCAGCACCGCAGCGGGGCCAGCTTCTTTACCGTGTCCAACGCCGAATGGAGGTCCGTCGTCACGAACTTGCCGAAGTGCTGACACGCGAGGAGGGAAAAACTCTAACTGAGTCGAACGGAGAAATCCAGCGAGCTATCAACGTCGTAGAATTCTACGCTGGCGAAGGGCGCCGCCTACTCGGCGAGACTATCCCCTCTGAGCTGCCGAATAATTTTTGTTATACGGTCAGAGAACCGATTGGCCCTCTCGCTTTAATTACTCCTTGGAATTTTCCGGTGGCCATTCCGATCTGGAAGTTGGCACCCGCTATCGGCTGCGGGAATACGGTGGTCTTGAAGCCGGCCTCACTCACTCCGCTATCGGCTGGACTTATTGCAGATATTTTTTCTGAGTGCGACGCGCCTCCCGGCCTGATAAACGTGATTTACGGAAGAGGCCGAGAGGTAGGCGAGGCCCTACTCAACCATCCTGCGATCAAGGGAGTGTCCTTTACCGGTTCTAATGAGATCGGAACCAAGCTCTATAGCACAAGCGCTGTGAACGGAATTAAATGCCAGTGCGAAATGGGTGGTAAGAATCCGATCGTCATTCTTGATGATGCTGATCTCGAGTTGGCAACCAGCAGTGCTGTCCAGGGCGCCTACGGTTCAACTGGACAGCGCTGCACAGCGACCAGTCGCGCAATCGTGGTTGACTCAGTCGCTGACCATTTCATTGAGCAGCTTGAAGCTCGTGTTAATGCGCTCGTCGTTGGAAACGGACTCGACCCAGTGACCGATGTCGGTCCCTCGGTCGACCAGACCCAGCTAGACACAGTGCTTAACTACATTGGCATTGGACAGGATGAAGGTGCGAAACTTATTACAGGTGGCTTACGGCTTGCCGATGACGCTCACGATTGTGGTTATTTTGTTCAGCCCACGATTTTCGATCGAGTCACGTCCAATATGCGAATCGCCCAAGAAGAGATTTTCGGCCCAGTACTTTCCGTTTTACGCGTGCCTGACGCTGCATCCGCCCTAGTAGCGGCTAACGCCGTTCGGTATGGCCTCGCCGCCGCGATTTACACACAAGACGTCTCAAGAGCCTTCAAACTTGTCGACCAACTTGAAGCAGGCATCATTCATGTAAACTCCCCCACAGTCGGAGGGGAAGCACACATCCCATTTGGCGGCATGAAAGACACTGGCGTGGGCCTCAGAGAAATGGGCCGCGAGGCAATCAACTTCTTCACTGAGCTCAAGGTTGTCTACCTTGATTACACAGGTTCCGCTAGGAAAAGCAACCTCTACTAAAAGGCCAAGGTCTTTGGTCTCGGGAAAACAGTCTTCAACCTGCTTACCCACCGAGCGCTTCCATCACGATTTTTACGCCAGCACTCGCACCGATTCGAGTAGCACCCGCACGAGTCAGCGCTTTAAACGTCTCGAAGTCTCTTACCCCGCCTGCAGCCTTGACCCCAAGTGCATCACCAACGATAGCTCGCATGAGCGACACGTCGGCGATCGTTGCTCCGCCAGGCCCAAACCCAGTCGAGGTCTTCACAAAATCGGCTTTGGCCGCTTTGGCCAACTCACATGCAAGACGCTTCTCATTATCTGTCAACAACGCTGTTTCAATAATCACCTTACTTTGCGCATCACTATGGCGACAAAGCTCAACGACAGCCTCGATGTCGCGCTGGACTAATATACGATCTCCACTCTTCAGAGCACCCACATTGATCACCATGTCGATTTCTGAAGCTCCGTCGCCCAACGCGCGCTGAGCCTCATAACCCTTAACCTCAGGCGGGGTGGCGCCAAAAGGAAATCCCACGACGGAACACACGTTGATCGGTGTATCACCTAAGCGCCGGTGAGCGCGGACCACCCATGTTGGGTTCAGACATACAGCAGCAAAGCCATATTGCGCGGCTTCGTCGCACAAGGCGTCGATGTCGTGGTCCGTGGCGTCTGGCTTCAGCAGGGTATGATCGATTAGGCTCGCAACTTCCATTGGCACTCCCCCAGTCGCATGTAACCCAACTCGTGATGCTCCAGCCTCGATCACGCCACGTAGCCGTTCCGGACAACACTCTAGTGGCACATCGTGACAGTCGCAGCGCCTTACGGTAACCCCTTGCTTGGAGTATTTCATCGTTTCCTAACCGGAAAATTGTGATTACACTTTTATCTCTAAACGAAACAATCTCACCCTGAATATGGTAATCTTCGGCTTCGCTGGCTGATGCTATGAGTTCGCCACTCTCCAACAAACCCCTGTTTACCGCAGACCAGATCCATAAACGCGTTTGCGAACTCGCGCGCGATATTGACGCGGATCACAGGTATGACGAACCCTTGCACGTCGTCGTTACAATGAAAGGCAGCTTTATCTTCGCCGCCGACCTTATCAGAGCGATGCGTACACCAGTAACACTCGACTTCATTACTGTCCGGTCATACGCTGGTGGCGTAACTTCTGGCGAAATACAACTATTAAAAGACCTCGACTCTTCCATCGAGGGACGGCACGTTTTGATCGTCGAGGACATCGTTGACACGGGACGTACGCTGGACTATCTACAACACTTACTCCGAGCGAGAGCACCGAAAAGCCTCCGCACGGTATGCTTAACAAGGAAGCCGTCAAGGCGAGCGGTCAACTTGGCCGTCGAGTACGTCGGGTTCGAAATTGGCAATCACTTCGTCGTCGGCTACGGACTTGATCACAGCGAACAGCATAGACACTTAGACCACATCACCACCCTTGAAGAACCTAGTGCACCGCGTCGCTGACCTTCATCGCTAGCTGCCGAGCCTCTTCCAGAATCATTGTTTCGTCCAACGAATATACATGGCCGTCGCGCATCAGGATACGACCATGGACGATTGTCATCCTCACATCGTCGCCCCGAGTTGTGTAGACCAGATGTGACACTGGGTCGTAGAGTGGCGTTTGGCGGGGGGCTGCCATTGAGACAACCACAAGATCGGCGCGCTTACCTGGTTCAAGAGAGCCTACCTCATCACCCAGACCAATCCCGCGAGCACCGCCAATTGTCGCCATCGCCAGGGAGGCCTTAGCGCTAACCGCCCGGGAATCGCGCTCGTGCAGCTTATGCAGGAGGGACGCAAACCGCATCGATTCGAACATATCGAGATCGTTATTACTAGCTGCACCGTCCGTACCTAATCCAAGATCAACACCAGCCGCGAGATACCTGCTGACCGGTGCGACTCCACTGGCGAGCTTCATGTTACTTTCCGGATTGTGAGAGACCCCTACCCCATGACGCTTTAAGATCTCGATGTCTGCTTCCGACACCCACACACCGTGGGCAGCGACCACTGTTGGGCCCAAGAAGCCAATGGATTCCAGATACCCAGTTGGTGTTTGGCCATACTGCTCCCGGGCAATATTGAGCTCATTCTCAGTCTCGGCAAGATGAATTAGGATCGGCACTTCGTAGCGTAGCGCCAGATTCCGCGCAGCCATTAAGGCACTCTCATCAAGGGTGTACATGGCGTGTGGGGCAACAGCTGGATTGATAAGCTCATGCCCTCTCCACGCCTGGATGAATGCCTCGGCTCGGGTCAGCGCCTCATCCGGAGCAGCCGCATCTGGAGAAGGAAACCCTATGACCGCCTGTCCCAAGACCGCTCGTAGGCCAGACTCCGCCACTACTTCGGCAATCACCTCCTCAAAGTAGTAACTATCGACGAAGGTTGTCGTACCCGACCGAATCATCTCGAGGGCAGCCAGTGCCGTTCCCACCCGTACAAACTCTGGTGTTACGGTTTTCGCCTCAGCCGGAAAGATATACTGCTCGAGCCACTCCATCAGGGCTAAGTCATCAGCAAGCCCCCTGAACATCACCATCGGTGCGTGAGTATGCGTGTTAACTAGGCCTGGCATGACGATTTGACCAGACGTATCTACAATCTCGATGGCGTTAACTGCTGATGCCACCTCCGCCGAAGAACCCACTGACACTATGACAGAACCGTCAATGGCCACAGCGCCATCGGAAATTACACGGCCTAGGGAATCCACAGTAACAACCGTGCCACCAGTGAGAAGCAAGTCGACCTCGCGTGGGAGGCCGCTCGATTGAACTAACACCGTCGTACTAAACAGAAGCCACCAGGTTGTGACACAGCAAATCCAACTTCGTTTTACCATCATATTTCCCGCATCTTACTCGAAATAACAGTCCCCTCGGTAAGTACGACATTGCGTTATAGTGACCTTATGCCAGCACACATCGTGGTTCACCCCGTCGTACAGGACGCCCTAACCGTGCTTCGCCTTAACACAACCAACGCCGCTGAATTTAGAAGAAACGCAGCCCGCCTCACCATGGCGTTAGCTGTCGAAGCAACGAAGGCACTGCCACTGCAGAACACCACGGTCGAGACAGGGCTCGGAAAAGCATCGGCACAGCGGATCGACGACGAGATCGTGGTCGTGCCAGTCTTACGGGCAGGACTCAGCATGCTAGAACCCATCCTCACGCTACTTCCGACTGCCCGCGTTGGTTACATCGGACTGGAGCGAGATGAACAAACAGCGATTGCTTCAAGCTACTATTCCAAATTACCCGATCAAATTGCCTCCGCCCACATTCTACTCGTCGATCCAATGTTGGCCACTGGAGGTAGTGCAGTTGCAGCGCTCGATCTTCTTAGCGACTTGGGCGGGTCACATGCAGTTTTGCTCTCCATTGTGGCAACTGATCAGGGTATCCGTGCTGTTGAAAACCACCATTCCCAAACCACTATTTACACGGCAGCTGTTGACCCAACACTAAACGAACAGAAGTTTATTGTGCCAGGACTCGGCGATTTCGGTGATCGACTATACGGAACAGACTGATTACCAATAAAACAAACAAGTGGTGGGCGCTAGTGGATTCGAACCACTGACCCCCGCCGTGTGAAGGCGATGCTCTACCACTGAGCCAAGCGCCCACTCGCCCGATCAGTCTACCGAATTTACACCACTTCAGCTAGCAACGATGCTTGTGGACAAACACATCGTCGCCATTAGGACTCTGTCACTTGATCGATCAGGATAGAAAGCATCTCAGCAAAATCACTGTCGGCGGTTGAGTAGGCCTCGTTGTACGAAGTCTCTGACAGTTGCTGTCCGGCCCAATCACTATTAAACAACAACACTTGATTCGCACGGGTAAAGCGATCAGCAATCCCATCGACAGGCACTCTTGCTAACCCATTAGCGCCGTAGTCATCAACAAATAATCGCGTCTCTGGCGGAGACGAACTGTTTAGGTCTACATAAACATCACGGTAATTTCCTGCAACGATCTTGACATCAAGCAATTGCGGCGCCGAATAGTCTCCTGCAATGACCAACAATTGCCTTCCAGAAAAATAAAGTGCAGCTACGTAACGATTCTCGACGTCAGAGTATCCAGCTGCAACAGCTGTGAGCTCAGCGTCGTCCATCAGTTTTCCCAACTCCTCCGCAAGCGCCGAGGATGTAGACGTTGACTGTGCGCTTGTTATTACCGAAAGCAAAGCAATCATCGCAATCACGAATACCCCGTTCAAATGCCGAAGCCAACCAGTTCTCATAGATTGCACTCCCATTATCAGTTTCACCTAAGGCCAATCACAATCCAAGCCCATGCGTACGCAGCTTCTTGAGTGAGTCCCGTAGCTGAGCTGCAAACTCAAACTCAAGATTGGCCGCAGCATGCCGCATCTGATCTTGCAGTTCCTTAATGCGTGCATCCAATTCTGCCTGAGTCCGAAACGACTCCTGCTCTTCACCCTGATCCGTCACAGTTAAATAATCTCGTTCATAAACGCTTGATAGCACTTCATCAATGGCCTTCACGATCGATGTTGGCGTGATGTCGTGAGCTTCATTATACGCCTGCTGGATCGTGCGACGGCGTTCAGTTTCATTAATAGCTGTCCGCATCGAGTCAGTTACGGTATCTGCATACATGATGACCCGCCCATGCACATTTCGTGCAGCACGCCCAGAGGTTTGAATTAGTGAACCCGCGGATCTCAAGAATCCTTCTTTGTCCGCGTCGAGGATGGCCACCAGCGATACCTCGGGCAAGTCGAGACCCTCTCGCAGAAGATTGATACCAACTAGAACATCGAACTCTCCCCGTCGCAAATTTCGTAAGATTTCAACGCGTTCCAGTGTGTCAATATCCGAATGTAAATACCGAACGCGAACACCAAGCTCCTGATAGTACTGTGCTAAGTCCTCAGCCATCCGCTTCGTTAAGGTTGTAACCAGTGTACGCTCCTTACGCTCAGCTCCCAAGCGCACCTCATGAAGCAAATCGTCTACCTGACCACTAACTGGACGAAGTTCAACCACAGGATCCAGAAGACCGGTTGGTCGAATGATTTGTTCAACAATCGCGCCGCCCGTAGCCTGCAACTCATACTTTCCTGGCGTTGCAGAAACAAAGACGGCTTGATCAACTCGACCCTCCCACTCATCAAAATTAAGGGGACGATTGTCGAGGGCTGATGGCAACCTAAATCCATACTCTACGAGAACCTCTTTACGTGAGCGATCTCCCTGATACATGCCACGGATCTGGGGTACCGTTTGGTGACTTTCATCCACAATTATCAACGCATCGTTGGGAAGATAGTCAAGCAAGGTCGGCGGTGGCTCGCCAGCCGCTCGCCCAGAAAGGTGTCGTGAGTAATTTTCGATGCCGTGACAGTAACCGATCTCCCGCATCATCTCGAGATCGAACAACGTGCGCTGACGCAGACGGTCAGCTTCAGCAAGTTTGTTCTTTGCCCTCAGCTTCGGTTCCCACTCGTCTAGCTCATTTCTAATCGTCTCAATCGCCTCCCGTGTTCGCTCTTTTGGAAGAACAAAATGAGACCTTGGGTAGATCGTCATCTTGTCGTGCGTCCGCTTCGATTTACCATTTACAGGGTCAAAGCTTGCCAGCTCGTCAACTTCGTCACCAAATAAACTGATCCGCACCGCTTCATCGTCGTATGATGGAAACACTTCAACTATGTCTCCCCGAACACGAAATGTGCCCCTCTGAAACTCTGTGTCGTTTCGTTCATACTGAATTTCTACCAGCTTCCGAAGTATCCAGTCACGTTCGATGCACTGGCCCCGTTGAAGACTTAGCAACATGTCGTAGTAAGCCTCGGGCGAACCCAAACCATAGATGCACGACACGCTTGCGACAATAATCACGTCTCGGCGCTCAAACAGTGACCTTGTAGCCGATAGCCGCATGCGATCAATCTCATCATTAATCGTGGCTTCTTTTTCGATGTATGAATCGGTGGCCGGGAGGTAGGCCTCTGGCTGGTAATAGTCGTAGTAACTCACAAAGTATTCGACCGCATTTTCGGGAAAGAATCGTCTAAACTCTTGATAGAGTTGCCACGCCAAAGTCTTGTTATGTGCCATAACAAGCGTCGGACGATTGATTTGCGCAATGCAGTGCGCCATCGTAAAGGTCTTTCCTGACCCTGTCACACCAAGAAGAACTTGCCTGCGATCTCCTCGGTTAAGCCCAGTAGTCAATTCATCAATCGCACGTGACTGATCGCCACGGACCTCAAACTCTGAAACAAGGCGAAAAGTATTACTCACAATAGTCTCTAGACCTGGTCTCTGCTTGCCAACTAGTCTGTAAGCAATTGGCAAGCGAAGTTAACCGTTCATCGTACCACAAGCCAAGAGCGAAAGATTGATGAACTGAGAATAGAAGTAGTCGCTGACCTGAAGAGGGTTAGGATTCTGGAGGTCTGTAGGGGCCAAAGTAACCACGGCGGGTGCGCACAGTGGCGCCATCAAGTTCAGACCGCGTACTTGATAGCTTGACTCTGACCTCGCGCCAAGCGCCGTCCGTTCGCGTATCCGTGGATGCGTAACCGAAAGAATACCGCGCAGCAATTTCCTCAGCGATCTGTGCGTAGATCTCGTCCAACGGATCGGCGGTCAAAGGCAAGAACACATCTCCGCCCGTCGTTTCCGCCAATGTTCGAACCCGCCTCATGAGCCGCGCATTACCAGGGTCGTTCTTTAAGAAACCGATGGCATACACCGTTACGTCAGAGGCCTTAACTAGATCAAGCGCTTCGCCATAGGACACTTCACTCCGCGTGTCACTTCCGTCGGTATAGAGCACGAGAATTTTTTGTCCATCTTGGGCAGCCGCTCCGTCGAGATAGACACCCAAGGCATCGTATAACGCCGTCCAGCCATCTGGCTTTTGGCCCCGAATACGCTCAATCAGCCGTGGGAAATCCGACTGCCGATAACGCCCAACCCTCACCTCGGTATCAAAATCCACAAGGGTAATGTCCTCAGCCTGACGGACAGTGTTGAGAAATTTGATGGCCGCCGTTCTGGCAAGGCGTAGGTCCGTCTCCATACTCGCACTAGTATCGAACAAAAGCCCCAGGTGCAACGGTGGACTCGTTGCTTCAGGCGTGTTCGGACCTACAAAATAGCTTATTGACTGTTCAACGCCCTCTTCCTGGATTTCAAAATCACCTTCGACTAGATCCGTAACGAAATTCCCCTCACGATCGATTACGGTAACTCCGAATCGAACAAGATCGATACCAGTCGTAAACGTGGGCTGCGCCCGAGCAACGCTACACGGTGAAATAACCAGCGCAGCAGCAAGAAGAATAAATCGCGTCATTGATTGAGTTCGTCCGCGTGTTGACACGAGCTTCTGCTCAATCATACTGGAACTCTACTCGAAGGCAACGTCTCAGTTTGATCCGCCGATGTAATACCCTCTTCGCCTCACTAGTCCACGCGAATCATCTAGGATTTCGTATAATGGCCGATGAAACTGCATACGGAATCACAAATTTAGATTTACACGATAACGATGAAGTGTCTCGCCGTTTGCCAGGACGAGGCTGTCGCCAAAACGCTGCATCACGCCCTGGTACCAACATTCGAATTCACGTGCTTAGTGGAGAGGCAGCCTCTCGCAAGGCGACTCCAGGACTCTGGCCTACCCTGCCTGGCAGGCGATCCCCGTCGTGCTGATAGTTACGTAAAGGCCGACGTAACCTCTCAGACGTGCGTAATCATAGAAGATCCAGGGAAGCGCGGGTTGAGGCGGGTTCTAATGGCGGTGCAAGATGCTGGTGCGGCACTCCTCTATGTGCTCAAAACGCCAAATCTTCTACAGCGAAGCTGGAACGACGAATTACGTCTAGAATTTCCCGAGGTTACAGAATTAGACCTCGCTGAACTTCTCTCCGGTCCACTCCTGACCCAGCTTAGCCGGTCGACGACAAGGGCGAAGGTGCAGCAATATCAGCGTTACTTTGCCGATGCCGACTGTGTTCTGATCCTCTTACACAACAATCCGGACCCAGACGCTATGGCGAGCGGACTTGCGCTCCGGACAGTACTTCGACGAACGAAAACCACAGCAATTATCGGCGCCCTTGAGGATGTCACACGACCCGAGAACCTCCGGATGGAAAAGCTACTTGACATCCACGTCGAACGAATCACGCCTGATGCATTCAATGACTTCGACCGTATCGCTACTGTCGACGTACAGCCTCACTACTTCGGCAACGCACTACCCAAAGTCGATCTCGTGATAGACCATCACCCCGAGCAACCAGGATACACCGCTATCTACAAGGACATCCGAGCCGATTTCGGTTCAACATCAACAATATTGACTGAACACCTACGCGCGGTCGACCTCTCCATTTCTGAACGCACGGCCACAGCGATGCTCTACGCTATCAAATCGGACACCCTTTTCTTTGCACGCCACACCAATCGTTCAGATTTGGACGCCTTTACCTACCTGTATCCGCTAGCCGATGCCGCCATGATCCGGAAGATGGAAGGTGCGAAGATTACTCTTGAACGAATGGAATATGTTCATCGAGCAATGAAACATGGCGCCTTACATAACCAAGTGTTTACTGCGTTTCTCGGAAGCTCATCGCGTGAAGATTTCATCCCATATTTGGCGGACTTCTTTCTCCAACTCGAGGACGTGAAGTGGACTGTCGTCGCCGGCGTGGTCGACGACACGCTTATCGTCTCAGTGCGTAATCTTGGCTACACACGAAACGCTGGGGAGTTTGTGCGCCAATGCTTTGCCGATATCGGTAGCGCAGGCGGGCACCGCTCAATGGCCAAGGCATTGGTGCCACTTGAGAGTTTTCGAGAAAAGTTTGGTAATCTCGACGATGCCCAAGTTCCCCAAGCGCTACACCAATTAATTAATGCTTTTCTGAAAGATTAACCAGGCACCGGTCGCCGTAGGAACGATTGAAGACCTTGCCTGCTACTGACCTCTCAACCCAGTGCTTGATCGAGATCGGCAATTAGATCCTCTGAGTCTTCTAAGCCCACAGACAATCTCACCATGCCACCTGATATGCCGGCAGCCCGTAATTCATCTTCTGATAAGCCATAATGCGAAGTGAGCACCGGTAGACTACACAGACTCTCCACCCCACCAAGACTCACAGCCCTAGCAAACACCTTTAGTCGATCAAAGAATGCAGACGCCCTTTGCAAACCGCCATTAAGGTCGAGGCACACAATACCTCCGAAACCATGCATCTGCCGGGAAGCAATCTTGTGGTCGGGATGCGACGTGAGTCCAGGATAATACACCCGAGCCACCCGACGATCCGATTCCAGAAAGTTTGCAACCTTAAGAGCATTGGCGTTATGACGTTCAATTCTCACTGGCAGCGTTTTCAATCCTCGCCCCAGCGCATAAGCCGCCTGCGGAGCAAGTACGGTGCCAACCAGACGTCTCGCTAAACCAATAGGAGTTATGAGGTCATCCCGGCCGGCAATCGCGCCGGCAATCAGATCACTATGTCCGTTCAGATACTTCGTCGCGCTATGCATACAAATGTCTACACCCATCTCTAGCGGTGATTGGTTCAAAGGACTTGCAAATGTATTGTCGATTATTGATACGACACCTCTCTCCCGGCAGGCTGAACTGATCGCCGCAATATCCAAACATCGAAGCGTGGGGTTAATCGGCGACTCAAACCATAGGACTCTTGTCACTTCACTAAGCACATCAGCTGGTGCCTTTAACTCATCAAGGCCGACAAACCGCGTTCTCACTCCAAAGTCGGACAGAACGTCACGGAGCAGACGATGGGTACCACCATAGATCGCTGAACAGCAAACAATCTCATCATCAGACTTGAGTAAGCTCACGAGCGTCGTTAAAGTCGCTGCCATTCCTGAAGAGAAAATCAACCCAGCCTCAGCACCTTCAAGCTCGGCTACGCTTTTCTCAACCGCTTCTACAGTGGGATTCTCATATCGCGAATAAAAATAGTCGTCCGATCGACCTTCGACATAAGCCTCGACGGCAGCGGCAGACTCGAACCTAAATGCTGTCGTCTCGTGAATCGGTGTCGTCAGAGGCGCTACCTTTGAAGAGTTCAATCGATTGACATTAATGCTCTGCATTTCAAATTTCACACTCTCACTCCTGTTACGTCTGGACCTTTGGCCGTCAATCTCGGTGCGCCAATCGCAATCACTCGCCTGAGGTTGCAATAACTGGATTAATGAACTGGCGATATGTGTCCTGGTATCCCTGGTCGACGAGTTCAACCACTGATTGCCGTCGATCCGACCGGTCATCGTATGCCCCAGAGAAATCGAGTGGACCAATCGGATTATGCGCAGGACGAATTAGGAACAGCCGCTGAAAGTGACCAACGCGGGCTGCAACAGCATCGCGGACAGAAGCACCTTCTATGGCCCCAAGATACTCCCCTACTCTTCCGCGTGCGTCACGCCTTCCCGCACTGAGCGTGTGGGGCCCTGAGAGTTCGGCTGTCGGGGAGACAACGATCACCTGCTCAACCCCAGCGTTCAGGACCTCTTCAAGAATCCGCGTAATGGCATCCGCGCGATCGGCAGCACGATGGACCTCGCCTCTCCATTGGCTGTCCGGCGCAAATGCGATCAGGTGAGGCTCTGTAACAACCGGTAAACTGACCGACGCCGCCAAAGCGTCGAGTGCATGCCCGCGTGCCGTACCGGCAAGGTCCCAAGTTTCAGAGGCCCGTCGTCCGCGTTCATCAGTTGAATTAAAGAACCCCTCACGGTAAGGCTCGGCCAGTAGTGCAAATACTAGATCCCGCCGAATATCAACATCATGTACCGTCACAATCAGTTCGCGGAAACCAGGTTGGCCAAGATTGTCAGACAGTAACTCCGTATAATCGTTACTGATCTCACGACCAACTGGCCTTTCCGTCACCGATACGCCGCGGATGAGCTCCCATAGCGCCTTCGTAAAGCGGTCGAGCACGCCGGTCGGTGTTAGAGGAACCACAAGTATTTGCCACCATGCTGCTCCACGGGCCCGACGTCGTGATCGCAGGGAGCGGAGCACCGTGACGGCAAAAAGTGCCAATAACAACAGTAGTAGGAAGACAACCAACCATGGAAAAATAATAGGTAGCGACATCGAATTGAACATCGCCAATAGTTGTTCGCTATACCCATCCAACAACGCAACGCCAGCACCGCCCTTGATCATTTGAAGCGACAAGACAATCGGATAGACCAATGCTGCACCCACCAGTATTACTAGCGGTAGAAGAACAGTGGCTAGGGCCGTACCGAACAAATACCCTGCTACGCGCAGAATGGGTCGCCAGCGATAAAACTGACGAGTTAGACCACCGCGCCAGATTCCCTTTTCCTCCCAGAGCTTTACTCCGCCATCGACTGCTGCAAACATCGCACTTACGGCGCCCATACCTCGCCCAGCAACCAGATCGACCCTAACACCAGCTTCGTTCAGTGCTTGTAAAACGCCGGCATGATAGGCACCAGCCGTGCCAGTGCCGTTGAGGACGAGGGCCGTCCGGAGGCTCGGTGAGTACGTCGGCTTACGACCGTTTATGGTGGCGTCTGTCATTCAACCGTCGTGTACAGTTGTTAGCTTAATGAGCTCGAATTTCCGAGTACCAGTTGGCGTGGGCACTTCTAACTCATCACCTTCCTCCTTGCCCACAACTGCACGACCAATCGGTGAGGCAGTCGAAATCCATCCCTTGTCAGGCTCAGCATCCTCAGGCATAACGAGATGATAGGTCACCGACCCTCCACCCAACTCTCGTAGTTCAACCGTGGAACCGAATCCAGCCCGATCTCTCGGCAGTTTCTCAAAATTCATTAAGGAGACCTGGGATGCGCGCGCCTGGAGCATTGAAACCCTCGCCTGAACCAATCGTTGACGCTCCTTCGCAGCCTGATATTCAGCATTTTCGCGGAGGTCCCCAAGTTCACGAGCCCGCTGAATCTCCTTAGGGAGCTCGTGTTTGAGCTCTCGTTCGAGCTTCTGAATTTCATCATCGAAACGTTTAAGTAACGGCCCTTTAACCATTGGATTACGACATCCACCAGACACAAAAATCGTCCACAGTCTCGCCTCCCAAGACTAGCACAGTCTGTTATTCTGCTCTGGTAGCGCCGCGCCCTACTACAACAGGCCGTGGTTATCACCGTATCGGGTGCTCCGACGTGGACCGAATCTCTAGTCGAAGAAACGACATCGTCACCGCATTTCGTACCGCCGCCGCTGGGCAGCAGGAACGGCTACTACTCGATGGCAAGCATCTCGTTGAAGAGGCGCTACGGGCCGACCTTTCCATCAAAACCCTAGCAATGACGGCTTCGCGCCTAGCTGATAACCCTTTACTCGCAGAGTCATTGGTCGAAGTAGGCACTAAGGTGATTAGCGTTACCGAAAGTGTGATGGACGTAATTAGTCCGGTCGTTACTCCATCAGGAATTGTCGCTCTTGCTGAACGGCCACTCGTAACCGTTGACGATGTCCTGCGTAGAACTCCCCAGTTCGTCATTGGACTAGTCGACGTCCAAAATCCTGGAAATCTTGGCGCGGTCATACGCACTGCGGAAGCCGGTGGGGCTACCGGAATTGCAGCAACCGGGAAAAGCGCAGACCCCTACGGCTGGAAAGCCCTACGAGGAGCGATGGGTGGAACGTTTCATATTCCAGTCACGTGGCCTACTGCCTCGTTGTCGTTCATTGCCGATGCCCGGGCGTCTGGACTCAAAGTTGTGGCTGCAACTCCGGGTAGCGGTAGGTCGCTGTACGAGATCGATTTAACGGTGCCAACCCTCGTCATGGTCGGCGGTGAAGGCTCTGGCCTTTCGCAGGAGATCGTTTCCGCAACTGACCAAGCTCTCTTCATTCCAATGCCAGGCTCTGCCGACTCACTCAATGCTGCAACTGCCGCTGCCCTGATTATTTACGAAGCGTTTAGGCAGCGTTACCTCGCCGGTGCTTCCTCATTGGAAGGTAACTGATGATGGAGTCGAACAATCTTTTCTCTGATCCCAATCAAGACGCATCTCAGGGTGTAGCTTCGCCGCTCGCTGAACGAATGAGACCGCGTTCATTGGCTGAATTCGTCGGTCAACACGATTTGCTTGCACCAGGCCGCCCACTCCGAAAAGCGATTGAACTCGATACACTTCAATCAATTATTTTATGGGGTCCGCCAGGCACTGGAAAAACTACCGTCGCCAGACTGATCGCTGTCGATACACGCGCACACTTTATAGCCTTCAGCGCCGTGCTCTCAGGAATTCGAGAAATCAAGACTGTTATGGCTGAGGCTCAAGATGCACGAAAGCGATTGGGCAAAAGCACAATTATTTTCATCGACGAAATTCATCGATTTAATAAAGCTCAACAGGATGCATTCCTGCCCCGAGTCGAAGCTGGTGACATCACGCTCGTCGGAGCCACGACGGAGAACCCGTCATTTGAAGTGAACGCGGCGCTCCTCTCACGATCTCGAGTTTTTGTCCTAAAGCCATTAGAAGTAACTGACCTCATAACTATCCTCACACGCTCTCTCGGCGATCGAGAACGTGGACTTGGTGGCTGTGGTCTGACTGCAACGTCGGAGGCCCTAGAAGCAATTGCTCGCCATGCAAACGGCGATGCCAGAGTAGCACTTAACCTGCTCGAACTCGCAGCAACGTTGGCCCAGAAAGAGGACCCGGAAAGTGAATTACAGCAAGATGGCTTACCGATAACCATTGATACATCTTTACTTGCCGATTTACTCCAACGACGAGCTCTCCTCTACGACAAAACCGGCGAAGAGCATTTCAATCTCATCTCAGCTCTCCATAAGTCGATGCGCAATAGCGACCCTGATGCGTCGGTCTACTGGCTTTCCAGAATGCTCGAAGCAGGTGAAGACCCACTCTACATTGCACGCCGCTTGGTTAGGTTTGCCTCTGAGGATATCGGTAACGCCGATCCACGTGCCTTGATGCTCGCGGTGGCAGCGAGGGAAGCCGTGCACTTTATCGGGATGCCCGAAGGCAATACCGCCCTCGCACAGGCTGTGCTCTACCTAGCAATGGCGCCAAAGAGCAACGCCGTCTTCACCGCCTATACACGCGCCGCTGCAGATGCACACGACCGCGCCGCGGAACCGGTCCCCCTCCATCTCCGTAACGCACCGACAAAACTTATGCGGTCTTTCAATTATGGAAAACACTACCGTTACGCACACGATGAGCCAGGTGCCGTCACCGAGATGGACTGCTTACCCCCTGAACTGCAGAAGCGCCAATACTACAGGCCGACCGACCGTGGTTACGAGCGAACTATCTCCGAACGTCTACTTGAATTGAAGAGGTCGAAAGCCAAGAAGAATTGGAAGACGTGAGAACGAGCCTTATGAATTTCCTAAAACACTGACTGAATCACGAGACGTCGACCAAGCCTAATTAGGAGATCGAAATAGAAACCCTCACTTGTGCATCGCCGGCCTTAACAATAGCCAGCCGACAATAAACAGAGCTACGCCACTAGCGAAAGTACGAGGACTCGGGCCGAGTGGTCCGGCATTGACAATTGCAAACAGCAAAATCGACATTCCTAAGAGTTGCAGAAATCGGCCTGTGTAGTAGAAAGCCCAATGCATTACGACCGCTCAAAGCCACGCTCGATCTCACGACGCCCAAGGCGGAGTAAAACAGGACGCCCGTGAGGGCATACGGTTGAGTATGAGGTGCGACCGAGTTCATCAAGAATGTATCGCATCTTTTCTGAGGTCAACGGGTCATTCGCCTTTACGGCTGCGTGACAAGCAGTGGTCGCCGCAATCCGACGTAGCGCCTCATCAACACCATGGCTAGCATCAAGCTCATCCAGATCGTTAGCAAGAATTCGAATTGCGTTTTCACAATCACCAAGTGTCAATAGCGCTGGCACAGCCCGGACCCGTACATCTTCCCTACCAAACGGTTCAATATCGAAGCCTATCTGAGTCAGCGCCTCGACATGTGTTGCGAGTCCCTGACATTGACCAACGGATAACTTCAGCAAAATGGGCTGAAGTAATCGTTGACTCTCTAAACGACCCGAGGATAAACGAGTCATTACACGTTCGAATAACACACGCTCATGGGCTACGTGTTGATCAACTACAACGATGCCTTCCTCATCCACGGCAACTATGAAGGTGTCGCGAAATTGTCCCAGAGCTATCATCGGCTTGATGCCACCGCCGGGCTGTGACACAGAAGTGACCACCTCGTTCTCAGGCACATTTCCAGGTATCAGAGTCGCTGGTGATTCCCGCACGAAAGCAGCTGCCACTGGCGTCCACCGGCTCGGAATTGATGCCCCAACCATGACTTCAGGAATCTGGCTTACCTTAGGTTCGTTGAGTTCTGTCGGCATTAACTTGGAGTGCAGTTGAGAGGGACCACTTTCACCAAGGGCCTCGGTTAGCGTACGCCGCAAAACCTCGTGGACGAATGATTGATCCAAGAATCGCACCTCGGCCTTCATCGGATGTACGTTGACATCGACCCGATCAGCGGGCACCTCGATGAATAGATGCACTTCTGGTCGACGCTCCTTGATCGTCGCTCGACTGTAGGAGTCAATGATCGCATGTGCAACTGTTCGGTCCTTCACGATTCTCCGGTTCACAAAAATATTCTGTGGACCACGTGACGGTCGTTGATTGACGAGAGCTGCGACATAGCCACTAATCGCTATTTCCCCAGCCTTCTTATGGACCTCGAGGAGATCTGGCCTGTCACCATAAAGCTGATAAAAGCGTTCCATAACCGTTTCGGTCGGGCCGCATTGCACCACTTGCCGCCCAGAACTCTTCAAACTGAATCCGACCTCCGGATAACCTAACGCTAATTGCGTTACCAGTTTTGACACTCTGGCTGATTCCGCCCTGTCTGATTTGAGGAATTTCCGACGCGCCGGCATGTTAAAGAAAAGGTCACGGATTTCGACCAGCGTGCCTACTGGCGCCCCCACCTCGCGAACCGAGGTGGTCACGCCACCACTCACTTCGATCAGCGTCCCGACAACTTGACCACGACCGCAAGTTCTAAGTTTTAGACGGCACACTGATGCCACACTTGGCAACGCTTCACCGCGAAACCCCAACGTATGGATAGCAGCAAGGTCACTTGATTTCGCCAGCTTACTGGTCGCATGTCGCTCAAGCGCTAGAATCGCCTCGTCTGGCGACATTCCTTCACCGTCATCCTCAACTGAAATAAACCTCTTCCCCCCTAGTTCAATCGTTACGCTGATCCGTCGTGCTCCAGCATCCAGAGCATTCTCGATAAGCTCCTTAACAGCAGACGCGGGCCGCTCAACCACCTCACCCGCAGCGATCTGGTTAGCCAGCTCAGCGGAAAGACGAATGATCTTAGCCATGACGTTCGGAGACGTCGAGACTCAAGCTGAATCGCGTAGCGCGGCCTGGGCTGCGGCCAAGCGAGCGACCGGTATACGAAACGGTGAAGCACTAACATAATCGAGTCCTACTTGATGAAAAAAGTGCACCGACGCAGCATCACCGCCGTGCTCACCGCAGATCCCAAGCTTCAGGTTCGGTCGGGTTTGCCGCCCCCGTTCTACCCCAATCCGCACGAGTTCGCCAATACCCACAGTATCGATTGACTGGAAAGGATCCCGCTCAATCAACTTAAGGTCCTGATAAATTCTGAGAAATCGTCCAGCGTCATCGCGTGAAAAGCCGTAGCCCATCTGTGTAAGATCATTCGTACCAAACGAAAAAAAGTCTGCCTCTAATGCAATTTCATTGGCGGTGACCGAACTACGTGGCACCTCAATCATGGTTCCCACGAGGTATCGCACTTTCACTCCTTGAGCGTCCATGACTTCAACCGCCACCCGATCGACGATTGCTCTCTGTGCTCGGAGTTCACGCACGTCGCCAACTAAGGGAATCATTATTTCGGGAATTACCTTGACACCTTCCTTCGCGAGACGGCAAGCAGCTTCAATGATGGCGTGAGACTGCATCTCAGTGATCTCAGGATAAGTGATGCCGAGCCTAACGCCACGATGGCCAAGCATGGGATTAAACTCGTGGAGTTGCTCCACTCGTCGTAACACTTGTCGCTTGGACTCGACAGCCTCATCCACTTCCCCCCGTGCCTCGGCGATAGCTATGTCAACCATCAACTCTTCACGTTTTGGTAGAAATTCGTGAAGAGGAGGGTCGATCAGACGAATGGTCACCGGCTGCCCTTCCATAACCTTAAATAGGCCATAGAAGTCGTCCCGTTGTAGAGGAAGCAAGTTGTCAAGCGCCGCACGACGGTCAGTTTCATTGTCCGCCATGATCATTTGCTGGACAATCGGAATGCGTTCTTCGCCGAAAAACATGTGTTCCGTCCGACAGAGTCCGATTCCTTCAGCTCCAAATGAGCGAGCAATCGTTGCCTGATCGGCTAAGTCCGCGTTTGCCCTGATTCCGAGGCGACGATGTGTATCAGCCCACTGAAGCAACCGTTCAAATCGTTGATAAATCTCGGAATGTTTGCCATCGAGATCGCCCCCAAGCACTTGGAGAATCTCACTTGGCTTTGTAGCCACCTGGCCACACTTCACCTCGCCTGTCAGTCCATCGAAGGATAAGTATTCGTTTTTGAGTATCTCTACACCGCCAACTCGCACACGCCCTCGCCCCTCATCAATCTCGAGCTCCCCAGCCCCGACGACCGACGGTTTACCCATCTGTCGGCCAACCACCGCTGCGTGAGATGTCATGCCGCCTGTCGCCGTCAATACACCTTGAGCAGCATACATACCGTGAATGTCATCTGGCGCGGTCTCCTTCCGAACGAGCAATGCAGGTTCACCCTTTGATTCACATAAAACGGCATCATCAGCAGTAAATACAACATGACCAGACGCTGCTCCAGGTGAAGCAGGCAGCCCTTCGGTCACCGTTGGTAAGGCGCGCCAAGCCTTTGGATCAAAAATAGGCACGAGCAACTGCGTCAGCGACTCGGGATCGACTAGCGAGAGCGCTTCCCTAGAAGACAACCGCTTCTCCGCAACAAGGTCGGTGGCAATAACGACCGCGGCGTATCCCGTTCGTTTGCCGCTGCGGGTTTGCAACATATACAGCTCTTCGTCCTGAATTGTGAACTCAAAATCCTGCACATCACGATAGTGTCGTTCCAACCGAGAAGTAATTTTTCTGAGCTGGCGGTAGGCGCTCGGCATCAGCTTTTCCAACTCGGCGATCGGCTTTGGAGTTCGAATGCCAGCCACGACATCCTCACCCTGAGCGTTAACAAGAAACTCGCCGTAGAACTCCTTCTGACCTGTAGCTGGATTTCGTGTGAATCCTACGCCGGTGGCCGACCGATTGCCGGTATTCCCAAACACCATTAACTGGACATTCACAGCCGTTCCAATGTCGCTCGGAATACCGTAAATTCTTCGGTACTCGATCGCACGCGGATTCTGCCATGATTGAAATACAGCATCACGGGCCATCTGAAGTTGTTGATATGGATCTTGGGGGAACAATTTTCCTGTCTTCCGTTTGACAAGTCGCTTGTAACGATCAATGACGATCCTTAGCGCTTTTTCACTAAGCCCCGTATCCTTCCGCGTGCGTTGGTCGCGCTTGACTCGTTCAAACACACCATCAAACGCTTCCTTCGGAATTTCTAACACCACATTGCCAAACATCTGTATAAAACGGCGGTAGCTGTCCGCTGCAAAGCGACCATTCCGCGTCTTACGCTTTAGACCTTCAACCGTTTTGTCATTCAGGCCAAGATTCAGAATTGTGTCCATCATGCCGGGCATTGAGAATCTCGAACCAGACCTGACTGACACAAAAAGAGGGTTCTCTGTTGAGCCGAACTTAGCATCAGTGACTCGCTCGAGACGCATAAGATGCTTAAGGATTTCTTTGTCTAACGATCTTGGTAACTTTCCTTCCCGCGCGTAGTAGAGCCCACAGACTTCTGCCGATATCGTAAACCCTGGTGGCACGGGGAGACCTGCGTTAGTCATTTCTGCCAGTCCCGCGCCCTTGCCACCCAGCGAGTTCCGCATATCCCGGTTCCCCTCGGCCTTACCTTCGCCGAAGAAATAGACGTTTTTCGCTGTTCGGGCCTTTCTTGTCACCCGCCCACGACCGTTTTTCCTGGCCGTTTTCCGCTGTGCAGCACGAGGTCCTCGGACAACCTTTTTCGTTGCTTGTTTCTTAGTTCTCTTTGTCATTCCCTTTGCTCACTACTAGTCATCTTTCAACATCACCGGTCAGATTACTAGCTCTGGTCTCACCAGCCTCGACCACGATTTCTGAAATATCCGCCAACTGAAGAATCAGACGCTCCAATCTCTTCATCAGCCTTAGCCGAGCAACCCGAACAACTGGATCGTCAGCCATGACAAACACCTCCGAAAAGAATCTATTAACAGCAGGACCGAATTTCGCCGCCTCGGTAAAGCCACGACGAAAATCCTCGCCGGCATCGATGAGGTCTTCAATGACCGGTTGGCGAGCTTCGAGCTCGGCCAATAAATGGCGCTCAGCGTTTTCCGTGAGAAGGCTTCCTAGATCGGAACTGGACTGCTCAGCCTTTTCATAGTCGGCATCGGATAAATCGCGCGCGATGTTCCGAACCCGCTTAAACGCCATGGCGAGCTGCTTGAACTCTGACGATTCAGTAAATTCAGGAAGCACCTCGAGTTTCCCACGAGCGTCCAAGGGCCTAACCTCTGAACCAGTTGCCCTGATTACCGCTCTGACGTTACGAATATCATGCCCCCTCTGATCCAGAACGTAATGCAGTCGCTCCAGCATGAATGTCGAAACAGCTTCTTTAACATTAGCATCGGCCTTCCATGACTCGAAGGGTAAGGCTGCGGCGGAAAGTAGGTCGTCGCACGATGGCCGTACAGTCATCCCGGTCAGTTCCGGTAAATCTAAGAGAATTTTAAAAATGCCATGCGCCTGTCGCCGAAGACCGAACGGGTCACGAGAGCCAGTTGGACGCTCGCCGACGCTGAATAATCCCACGATTGTATCGAGTTTGTCGGCAAGCGCTACGGCTGCCCAGGTAACAGCACCCGTCCCGAGATCAACTGCAGTGGGACGTGCCTCGGGCTCCGGACTAACGGGCAAATAGTGATAATAAATGGCCTTCCAAACAGGTTCGGAAAGCTGCTGCTCCAAAGCGTAAATGCCTCCCATGATGCCCTGCAGTTCTCCAAACTCTCCCACCATCTCGGTCACTAAATCGGCCTTCGCCAGCCGAGCCGCCTTACAGGTATCAGGACGCACATCGTTGCGATTGAAAATCTTGTCTACAATCCAGCCTGCCAGCTTCTCGATCCTTTCCGATTTCTCTCGATAGCTTCCTAAGCGTTTATGAAAGAGCAGTGTGTCTAATCGGGTAAGCCTTGACTCGAGCAGAATTTCACGATCAGCCTCCCAGAAGAATCTTGCATCTCGCAAGCGAGCCGCTATTACCCGCTCGGCGTTTCGCGAGACGCGTTCACTGTTTTTTCCGGCTGTGTTCGTCACAGCCAGAAAGACCGGTAAAAGGCTCTGGTCAGAACCTGCTAATGGGAAAAAGTGTTGGTGATGCATCAGCGTCGTTGTGAGCACTTCACGGGGTAATTCGAGAAAGGTTTCATCGAACCTACCTTCCACAACCTGTGGCCACTCAACAAGGTCTGATACTTCTTCAAGCAGCGCCGACACTGAAGGAGATGCAAGATCTACTGAGCCACTATGCTCCTCAGCTTTAGCGAGCAGGGCCTTCTGAACCTTCTGCTGGCGTTCAGTGTGATCGAGGACAACAAACCTCTCAGCGACCTTTGCTCGATAGTCTGCTATTGACTTCACCTTAATAGGCTCACTTGCCCTCTTACCAAGAAAACGATGGCCATAGGTAAAATTGGATGACTGGAGCGCCTCCACATCAGTGTACTCTGCCAAGGTGGTTCGACCAATCTCAAACGGAACCACTTGCCCACCAAACAGAAACAAAATCCATCGAATCGGGCGTCCAAACATCAGTTCGCCATGACCATCGTCGAGCGCAGCGTCCCACTGCATCTGTTTTGGAAAATTTAGGTCACGGAGTGTGGCAGCAAGAACTGCCGGCAACACCGCAGTTGACGCCGCGCCCGTCTGATGACGCGAGTAAGCAAGATACCGTCCTTTCGGGGTATCAACCTCAATAAGCTTAGAGAGTTCCGAGGCGTACTTACGAGCAAAGCCTGTCGCCGCCTTAGTTGGCGCGCCATCAGAAGTGTAGGCCGCTGCCACTGCTGGTCCGGTAATCAGTTCCTCCACATCACTCTGGTGATCGGGAAGTTTGGCAACTGTCACAACGAGCCTTCTCGGTGTACTGAAAGCCTCCAGTGGACTGCCGGCCGGAATCCTCGCCTCGCTCAAACGAACTTCCAGTTGGCGGGCAAATTCAAGTGTCACCTTTGGCAACCAAGCTGCTGGTAACTCTTCGCAGCCGATCTCGATTAAAAGCTCTCGTTCCATCCGGTCTTAACCTGCATTTAGAACTTGAGTACGCAAGTGTTAGTCACCTGCTTCATTGACCTCTCCGACCTCTCCATTGTCGATGTATGCTTGCGCGATCGCAACGGCGAGTTTCCTCACTCGAAGAATATAGGCCGTGCGCTCGGCTACCCCTATCCCGCTACTTGCGTCAAGAATATTAAAAATGTGGGAACACTTAAGACAGTAGTCCAGTGCAGGAATTACGAGACGCGTCTTAAGCAACGTCTGCGCAAAAGCCTCATACTGCTCAAATAACCCTCGATGGAACGAAGCAAAGTCTTCGGGTGGCTGGTCGACCTTTCCAAACACATATTTTGATTGTTCGACCTCTTCTTGTAATCGAACCGCACCATACTTGACCCCCGGCGACCACTCAATATCAAAAACATTGTCCACCTTTTGCAACAACATGGCGATACGCTCTAGGCCATAAGTGATTTCCGTGGAAACTGGAGACAACACCTGGCCACCTGCCTGCTGAAAATAGGTGAACTGCGTAATTTCTTGACCATCGAGCATTACTTGCCAGCCAATCCCCCACGCACCCAAGGTTGGGGACTCCCAATTATCCTCCTCAAATCGAACATCGTGGGCCGCGCAGTTGATGCCACACGCCTCGAGACTCTCCAAGAAGAGTTGTTGAGATCGGTCTGGGGATGGCTTCAAAAGCACTTGAAACTGATGATGCTTAAATAATCGGTTCGGGTTCTCACCAAAACGACCATCGGCCGGACGCCGCGAGGGCTGAACGTAAGCAACCCGCCATGGGGACGAACCTAGCACCCGTAAGAACGTTTCCGGGTGCATTGTCCCCGCTCCAATTTCTAAATCGAGCGGCTGGTGGATCAAGCACCCTTTCGAAGCCCAATAGTTGGATAGGGCAGAAATGAGATCTTGAAAAGTCACGATTCGTCTTATGGAATCTTAGCGAGCGATGACACCGCAATCAATTCTGCAATGCCCGCATCACTCGCATCGATCTCAACTCCTTATCCAAATGTGTAGCTATTAACGAGCTGTGAGCCGCCTCCAGTTCACGGCTAATCTGAATTGACCACGATATCGTCTCCAAGTCGGCTGGTCGAATTCGTGATGCATCATGAAGAAACCTGATCGACAACGCCGACAATCGCAAACCCTCTCTCGGCTCTCCACAGCTAGGACAGAGAAACATCCCTTCTCTAGCTGAAATCCACCCACCGCCGTCTTCAAGTGCGGCCGCACACTCGTGACATACAATCGCCGGCGGGTAAACCCCCTGTAACCGAAGCAACCAATACTCGAAATATCGTGCCAGCCGCTCGACCGACACGCCTGAAACCATCGCCTCAACTATCGATACTCCGAGACGGTATAAGCGCTCATTTGGATCGGCCTCCTGAGCACATTCGTCGACCAACTCGGCAAAGTATCCAATGTAGTTCAACGATCCCGAGTCTCGTATTGTTAAAGGGGACCGGACCGTCTCCACTTCACTGACACGCACCAGGTCTCGATATTCCCGTTCGTAGTAAGACACACGCACGCACGTAAACGGTTCCAAGGCTCCAAGGAATCTTGACTTAGTACGCCTGGCACCCTTAGCCACGCCACGTTTCTTACCTCGGTCGCTGGTCAGAAAGACTACGATCCGGTCAGCTTCTCCCAATCGGTAGGTGCGAAGTACAAGAGCCTCCGAACTAAACAGCGGCATAGTCAGCAACGGCAGCGCCCCTCAAGGTGACTTAGTCCTCCGGACACCCCGACGCGCAGTATTCTAATGTACTCGCAGCCTGTTTTAGGTGATGAGTTAGATGAGGTAGCGCAGAAACAACGTACCCAGCCCCAGAAACGATAAGAAGCCGAAAACATCAGTCAGGGTCGTAATAAAGACCGAAGATGCCAGCGCTGGATCAACATTTAACGCCCTCAGCACAATTGGGATTAGGGTCCCAGCAGTCGCTGCAACCAGCATATTCAAGATCATCGCTAAGCCCAGTATTAGCCCGAGGACGGGATTCCCCTGCATGGCCCAAGACACACCCGCAGCAACAAAGCCCAAGACAAGACCGTTCCCAAGGCCAATCAGGACTTCCTTTACCAATGCTTTCCGGGAGTTTCCCCACGTTAATTCACCCAGCGCGATGCCTCGGACCGTGACCGTGAGTGTCTGGGTCGCTGCGTTACCACCCATACCAGCTACGACTGGCATGAAGACAGCAAGTGCCACCACCTGACTGATCGTTTCCTGAAAAAGCGCTACGACCGCGGCGGCCATGATGGCCGTTACCAAATTGACACCAAGCCACGGTAGACGCTTACGTAAGGCCTCGGCCGGCGGCGTAGAAATGTGTTCATCACCCGCCATTCCAGCTAAACGATAAATGTCCTCAGTCGCCTCATCCTTAATGACATCAATCACATCGTCCACCGTAATGATGCCCACCAATTTGTGTTCCTCATCAACAACGGGAATGGCCAGTAAGTTATATGACGCGACCATCCGTGCCACCTCTTCCTGGTCTGTGTCGACGCGTGAGCTCATTATGTCGGTCGTCATGATCCGCTTAAGTGGCGTTTCGGTCGCAACCAACAAGAGCCTCCGCAAAGACACAACGCCAACTAAATGCCGACGCACGTCTACGACGTAAAGGTAGAAAACCATCTCTACATCTCGTGACGTCTGAAGCGCCGCGATGGCCTCACCTGCGGTCAGATCTTCGGACAACGCAAAGACATTAGGATTCATGATGCGGCCAGCCGTCTGCTCGGCGTATTCGAGCAGATTCTGTACATCGCCCGCTTCACGTCGCTCCAGTAAATCGAGAACTGCGATTGATAACGTCTCTGGAAGATGTTCGATTAGCGCTGCGGCATCATCACTCGGCAGCTCTTGAAGCAGCTCAGCCAGGTCTTCAGCTGACCGATCGGCTAGCATTGCAGCACCGGCTTCTGGTCCCAGCTCACTAATCGCCTCCATCGCGAGCCTGCTGTAACGTTCCACTAGCAACGCGAAACTGTCGCGCCGATCGCGTTCGGTCAGCTCACCAAATACCTGGGCGAGGTCTGCTGGATGCTGCTTCTGGAGGAGATTGAGAAGGTTAGCGTTCGCACCGATCCGCTGCAGTCGCTTGACTGACTCGAGCACCAGGTCGATTCGGCGCTGGGCAGGCATGGTTCATTCTCACAGCAGCGGGTTTCCGGTCCGATGGGCAACTGTCGTCGTTCATAGGGCGATCAGTAACCCCTCACGATACCACAGAACTCTCTAAGTGTGACATCCTCTATGTCCATCAAAGCACGAGAATAGACTAAGAACATCAAACTCTCTTTGTCTTATTACCATCCAACTTTTTCAGACAAACAGCGGCACCACCCCTTCGGGTGTGCTGCCCACCGTTTATTGTCTCGACCGGACTATTAGGAAATCTGAATCGTTACGGCATGCTCAGACCAACTCAGTCGCCTGAGCTCAGCATACCGAGGTCGTTGAGCAGGCGATCGCTTTCACGCCAGTCAGAACGCACCTTAACATGTAGAGCAAGATAGACCTTAGTGTCGAAAAAGCTTTCAAGCTCTTTCCTAGCTTCCATGCCAATCGTCTTCACCATCGACCCACCTCGACCGACCACGATCGGCTTCTGCGAGGCCTGCTCCACTATGATCGAGCAATGGAGACGGATTATGCCCCGTTCATCCACCTCTTGAAATTGGTCTACCACGACCGCACTCGAAAAGGGAATTTCTGCGTGCGTATGTTGCAATAACTTTTCCCGAACGGTCTCGGCTACAAAGAATTTCTCGGGTTGATTGGTCAAATAGTCTTCGGGATAAATCGGGTCACCATCCGGTAGATGCTTCAGAAGCAACGACTCCAATTCAGGCACTCCATCACCAACCAACGCCGATACCGGCACAATCTCTTCGAACTCATATCGCTGGCGATACCAATCAATCATCGGCAGTAATTTCGGTTTCGCTATTAGATCGATCTTATTAAGCACTAAAAACACTGGACTCTTAACGCGCCTCAACTGCTGCAATATAAATCGATCACCACCACCAATCATCTCAGCAGCATCCACTATTACCCCAAGCACATCGACACGACGAATCGAGTCAAGGGCCATTTCTACCATCCGAACATTCATACGGTGCAAGGGCCGATGAATTCCAGGCGTATCCATAAAGACCGCCTGACCAGATGGATAACTTTTGACTCCGATGATCCGGTTTCGTGTCGTTTGTGGCTTATCCGAAACAATTGCAAGCTTCGCCCCAATAATCTTGTTGAGGAGGCTAGACTTCCCGGCATTGGGTCGCCCGACTAAAGATATGAAACCAGCCTTCATAAGCGCTTAACTACACTGGGAGCACTAGTGATCAGAAGTATCACTATCGGACCGGGCAAGCAGTCCCATGTTCACACCACCACGGCGAAGGCATTCCCGTTCAACTCGAGCCATGCGCCCGTTGTCACTAGTGTGATCGTAGCCAAGTAAGTGCAGTAACCCGTGAAGTGCGAGGATCTTCAACTCGGCTATCCTAGAATGACCCGCTCTTCTGGCTTGACGACTGGCTCTTCCCAGGCCAATAACAATATCCCCAAGATATCGTTTCGCTCTGCGTTCTTTAAGGTGAGTTTCCTGTTCTTCCATTGGAAACGACAATACGTCAGTCGCCCGATCAATTCCACGAAACTGTCTGTTCAACGCGCGGATCTTCGGGTCCGATACCAACGCAATCGTAAGCACCCCGTTCGCCGAGGCTGGTGCAGCCATGAGAAGCCACTTTCTCAGATTGTTCTGCCTAATGCCTCGTCCCAATCCGTCGGTCACAGTGACAACTAGTCGCCCTCGGGAACCCCGACCGCGGCCAATAGACATATCAGCGTTTAAATGACTAGTCGTCTCTGTCGGAAACAACTGAAGGCCAAGGCCTTTCGACTGCACGCACCGGTCGCTTCACACCCTCACCTCTCACTGAACCTGGCGAGAATACATCGTAGGCCTTAACGATTTGCTGCACAAGACCGTGGCGCACAACGTCGCGGTCATCGAATTTGATAAACGCGATCCCATTGATCTGACGAACGATGTCCATCGCCTCAATTAAGCCTGATACGCGGTCTGACGGAAGATCGATTTGGGTAATATCACCCGTAATTACAGCTTTTGATCCAAAGCCGAGGCGCGTAAGAAACATCTTCATCTGCTCAGACGTTGTGTTTTGCGCCTCGTCAAGAATGACGAAGGCGTCGTTCAGGGTTCGACCACGCATGAACGCAATTGGTGCAATCTCGATCACGCCACGGCCAAGGAGATGCTCGACCTTTTTAGCGTCGAGCATGTCGTAAAGTGCATCATAAAGAGGACGCAGGTAGGGATTCACTTTCTCCTGAAGATCGCCAGGTAGAAAACCCAACCTTTCACCAGCTTCAACAGCTGGCCTAGCTAAAATAATCCGGCTGACCTTCTTGTCGACCAGAAAGGACACCGCCTCGGCCATCGCAAGATAGGTCTTTCCTGTTCCTGCTGGACCAATTCCAAAGACGATATCGAATTTCTCAATGGCATCAAGGTATTTACGCTGATTAATACTCTTGGGCCTCACATGTCGTTTGCCCAAGGGAACCACCGTGCCGCGAAGAAAAAAATCATGGAGATCGATAGCCGGATCCTGGGCTACTAACTGGGCGGCCCGTTTTACGTCGCCTTTAGCGAAGTCGTGACCGTTTCGCAATAACGCGCCCAACTGCTCAACCAGACCCGCAAGCTTATCAATGTCAGTCGCGCGTCCTTCGACCAGTAGCTCGTTCCCATTTGTACGGATTGTAACGTTGAAGAGAAGTTGGAAGTTCTTGAGATTCTCGTCGAACGATCCGAATAATGTTTCGATCCCCTCAACTGGAATCGGTATCTTTCGAATGGGGGATGAAGAGGTCGGAGCCATGCTCGTGTCAACCGTTTGAACGCAGTTTTAGTTCCCTGAGTTGTTTCGGGTCTACATCAGCTGGTGCACCAGCCATCAAATCCACGGCCGTTGCAGTCTTTGGAAAAGCAATCACATCCCGGATAGAAGTCTCACCTGCGAGTAAAGCGATAATTCGGTCGAGGCCAAGCGCAATACCTCCGTGCGGGGGAGTACCGTGTTCAAGAGCATCGAGAAAAAAGCCAAACCTCGACTTAGCCTCCTCAGGCCCGATGTTCAGTAACTCAAACATCCGTCGCTGTGTCGCCTGGTCGTGAATTCTGATACTACCTCCACCGATCTCACTTCCATTCAGCACAAGATCATAGGCCTTCGCCCGTACAGCCCCCGGCTCACTTGAGAGCCGTTCTAGGTCAGCATCAACTGGGGAAGTAAAGGGATGATGCATTGCGGTGTACCGGCGACCGGCTTCGTCCCATTCAAGCAGCGGAAAGTCCACCACCCAAGTAAAAACAAACCGGGTCGGGTCGAGCCATCCGCGCTTTTGAGCGATCTCCAGCCGTAACTGCCCTAGTAATTTCGATGCGACCACACCATCGCCCGCAGCAATCAGAATGAGGTCCTCTTTCCCGGCTCCCGCTAACTCGAGCGCCGAACGCACGGCCGCTTCACCAGCCACCTTGAGCACCGAACTCTGCACCTTTCCGTCAGGACCGTAACGGGCCCAAACAAGTCCAGCCGCGCCCAACTCACCGGCGCGGGCCACCAAGTCATCCAACTCACGCCGGGACGCAGTTCCACCACCAGAAATCGGCAGGGCTCGAATTGCCCCCCCTGTCTCCACCACCTGCCTAAACACCTTGAAGTTCGAGTCAACAAAAGCCTTGGAAATATCTTCCACAGCTAGGTCACAGCGAAGGTCAGGTTTGTCACTACCATAACGAGCTAGGGCCTCCGAATAGGCCAGTCGCCGAAACGGTATTTCAATGCTCCCGAGTCCAACAGCCTCAAACAACTCCTGCATCAATCGCTCAATGAGTTCAAAGATTTGATCTTGACTGGCAAACGAGACCTCAACATCGACCTGCGTAAATTCTGGTTGCCGGTCGGCTCTGAGATCTTCGTCACGAAAACATCGCACAATTTGGAAGTAACGATCCATGCCGGCAATCATCAGCAGTTGCTTAAAGATCTGCGGCGACTGGGGTAAGGCGAAAAACTGTCCAGCGTGAACTCGACTCGGCACTAAGTAGTCTCTTGCGCCCTCCGGTGTCGATTTAGTCAAAACCGGTGTTTCAATTTCCAAGAAATCATGGGTATCAAAAAACCGCCTGATCACATTGGTCGCCCTGTGGCGGAGCTGAATGTTTTGCTGCATTCGCGGCCTACGCAGATCGAGATAACGGTACCGCAGGCGAAGATCTTCAGATACAGAAGTCTCTTCAGCAATTTGAAATGGCGGTCTTACGGCTTCATTGAGCACTCGAATGTCACCGGCAGCAATCTCAACTGTTCCCGTGGCTAACTTAGGATTCACAGTTTCCTCCGACCGCATCTCCACTGGGCCGATAACCGCCACCACGAACTCTGGACGCAGCCGCTTGGCAGTCGCTAGCAAATCACTGTCATCCCGAGCAACCACTTGTGTTACACCGTAACGGTCACGCACATCGAAGAAGATGAGTGCACCGAGGTCACGGACGCGATGTACCCAGCCGAGCAAGACCACCGGCTTACCAACATCGGCCTCCCTTATCGCCCCACAGGTATGGGTCCTGACGAGATCCTTTAGTTGTTCACTCACTAGAGCTGTTATTCCTCAATCATGATGCTGATAACAATACGTCTACAATCTTGTCGCGCGCCACCTTGCACTGCTCTCCTGTGGCCATCGTCTTGACCGTCACCTCTCCGGTGGCTAATTCATCATCGCCAAGAATCACCACATGGCTTACTCCAGCACGATTGGCGCGTTTCATTTGCGCCTTGGCGCTTCGAGCCTCATAGTCCACCAGCGTTCTGAGCCCGCCCGCCCGTAACGCTCGGGCGAGCACAAAAACAGCATCCTGTGCTAACGAACCGATCGCAGCCACAAACACATCAGGCGCCATCTGATCATTCACATCCGGCAGCGCCAGCACCAATCGCTCAAGGCCTGCTGCAAAACCGATGCCTGGTCGGTCTGGTCCACCTAGGCGCTTGACAAGACCATCGTAGCGTCCGCCACCTAACAATGCGTTCTGCGCGCCCAGCTTCGATGAGAGAAGCTCAAAAGTCGTTCGGGTGTAGTAATCGAGACCCCGAACCAGACGATGAGACAATCGGAACGGTTGGTCGTATAGCCGTAGGTGCTGTTGCACGGCCTCAAAGTGCCCACGACACGCATCGCACAGATAATCCGTCGAGTGTGGCAGTCGGTTAATAGTCGACTGGTCAGCTTCTACCTTACAATCGAAAATCCGTAGTGGGTTGGTCTTGGCTCGCCGCTGACAATCTCCGCACAGCTTCGACAGGTCTCCTCCCAATGCATTTAGCAGAGCCTCGCTAAACATCGGCCGACAGTCAGGGCACCCCACCGAATTAATCACCAACTCGGATTCGTCGATCCCCAGTTCACCAACGAATGTGCAGGCCATCTCCATGACTTCCGCATCAAGCGACGCTTCGGCAACACCGAAGACCTCGACGTTTAGCTGATGAAACTGTCGATACCTTCCCTTTTGCGGCCGTTCGTACCGAAACATTGGACCTAGCGTAAAGAGCTTCGCCACAGATAGTGACTGTTCGAGAGAGTGCTCGACAAACGCCCGGACAATACTAGGCGTCGCCTCAGGACGCAGTGTTACCCGCTGACCACCCTTGTCGTCGAATGCATACATTTCCTTCTGAACAATGTCAGTCGATTCACCCGTCCCTTTCGAGAACAGTTCCTCCCGTTCAATAATGGGAGTACGTAACTCGTAATATCCGTAACGGCTGCAAACCCGCCGCGCGACTTCCTCCACCCGCTGCCAGCGTTCCACCTGGTCCGGTAGGATGTCCCGCGTTCCTCTAACGGCTGAAATCATCTATGTCGTGTGCTCACGAGCTATTCAGCGACCGGCGACAAGGCGAGGGTCGCAGTAAATGATCGTGGCAATCCCAATGGAAGGATAATCATTAACTGCCGTCAATCATGGCATAATTGTAGATCCCATGCGAGTCAGCGACGCGCTCAACCGTCCGTTGTCCAGCCTACGGTTATCGGTCACCGACCGATGTAATCTCCGATGCCAGTACTGCATGCCAGAGGCCGATTATGTCTGGCTTCCACGCGAGAGTATCCTCACATTCGAGGAAACAACCAGCCTTGTCGGTGCATTTACGGCCCTGGGCGTAAATAAAGTCCGTTTAACCGGTGGTGAGCCATTGCTTCGCCAGGATCTTCACACTCTCATCAGATCACTAGCGTCGAAACTTGAATTACGTGATCTCGCACTTACGACGAATGGTGTCTTCCTTTCCAGCCAAGCCCAAGCACTGCGCTCCGCTGGACTAAGCCGTATCACGGTGAGTATGGATACCCTTAGGCCCGAGCGCTTTGTCAAACTGACACGGTTGGATTCACATCGAGCCGTACTTGCCGGTATCGACGCGGCCATCGAAGCTGGATTCGACAACATCAAACTCGACACTGTGGTCATTAGGGGCGTCAATGATGACGAATTATCAGACTTAATTGACTACGGCCGTGAACACCATTTGGAAGTCCGCTTCATCGAATACATGGATGTCGGAGGAGCTACGCAATGGTCAAATGAAGCGGTTGTATCAAGGCGCGAGATGCTCAGCACTCTCTCCGAGAAGTATGGCCCTATCACGCCGGTTAAAAAGCTCAACTCCGCACCCGCAGATCGGTTCACCTTCCCGGACGGCACAATTTTTGGCATCATCTCTTCGACAACCCAACCGTTCTGCCGAAGCTGCGATCGCAGTCGATTGACTGCAGATGGTATTTGGTATCTCTGCTTATATGCTCATTCTGGGACTGACCTTCGAAAGTCGCTTCGTGAAGGTGCTTCAATCGGTGACCTCCAAGATCAGATCACTTCCGTATGGAAGGAGCGAGTCGACCGCGGAGCTGAAATGCGCCTTGCAGAGGTCCAACGTGAACCGCTGATCCCCGTTCGGCGGCTTCGAGAAGAACCCCACCTAGAAATGCACACCCGCGGCGGATAGTTATTGAGGGCCATTTCCTGACGCTCCTGTGGCCAATATAGATGACGAAAGGCTCGACTTCGGCCGACGTAGCTATCATTGGCGCTGGAGTCTTTGGAGCCTAGATCGCTTATTATCTGCGCCAATCAGGCCGATCGGTCATTCTGCTTGACACCTTATGGTGCAGGACACACGCGTGCCAGTTCTGGAGGTGAATCGCGCCGATACCCTCAGGACTCAGCTTGCTGATTCAACCCGAAAAACCCTCGCAAAAACTAATTGGCTGCGGCTTGATGGCAACACCCTGTATCTAACAGCTATTCTTGACTGGTTCGGCGATGACTTTGTTTCGCACTTTGGACATACCGTCAGCGCTGGTCGCGCTGAACGTGACAGAGTCTTCCTTGGACTGGTCGCAACCTACGGACCCAGCAAAATCGCTTCACTAGCGCATACCGGAACGCCAATAATCAGATTCTTAAAGTACGACTGGACCTTGAATGACATCAGTGAACGATAAATCCTTCGGGTCGCTATCTCGTCACTCTCTTCAACGATCTCGAATCAAAACGTCCCAATAGCCGGATCCCGAATAGCAACGCCAGACAACCTACATATATTCCTGGACGCCTCAAGTCAATCTTGGTCTGCCAAAGAAAGTGCGCAGCGCCAGCGCCAGCACTAAAGTAGACCAACCGGTGTAGCTGCTGCCATCGCCGACCACCAAGTCGGCGGACCATGGCGTGTGTCGATGTGACAGCCAATGGAATCAACAGGACGAATCCGGTGAATCCAGCCGTTATATATGGCCGATTGATGACATCATCAAGAATCGCGTCCAGATCGAAAAACCAGTAGTCGACACCATAGGTCACGAAATGCAGACATGCGTAAAAGAATGTGAACAGGCCGACCATACGCCGAAGTGGCACAAGCCGGCTCCAAGCCGTCAAGTAGCGGAGCGGAGTGATCGCTAAGGTGCCTAGGAGGAAACGAAATGTCCAAATACCTGTTTGATGGGTGACCTCTTCGATCGGATTGGCACCGAGATCATCTGTGAATGCCCTACCGACCAACCAAAGGGCAGGCAGAACACAAGCCACAAATACCGCTCGCTTGAGAGAGCCGAGACCCACAACGAAACCTCACTATTTCGAACCGAACAGCCTCAGAAGAACCGGCGCAGGTCCATACCGTTATAAAGGGACGCTACTTGATCGTCGTACCCGTTGAACATCAAAGTAGGCTGCCGGAAGAAACGATCGATGCGCCGTTCCGAACGCTGACTCCATCGCGGATGGTTAACAGCGGGGTTCACATTGGCGAAAAACCCGTACTCGTTTGGAGTGGCCTTGTTCCACGCAGTTCTTGGCTGGTCAGCTGTAAATCGCATTCGAACGATTGACTTAATACTCTTGAAACCGTATTTCCACGGCACTATTAGTCGAATTGGAGCACCGTTTTGATTGAGGAGCGTCTTACCATACAGCCCAACAGCGAGAATTGTAAGTGGGTGCATCGCTTCATCCATACGAAGGCCCTCAACATACGGCCAGTCGAGCACCGGCCGACGCGCACCTGGCATTTCCGACAAGCGGAGAACTGTAGTGAACTCTACGTACTTCGCTTTGGATGTTGGCTGAAAACGGTTAATGAGTGTGGAAAGGGGAAAGCCAACCCAAGGTATGATCATCGACCATGCTTCAACACAGCGAAGGCGATATACACGCTCTTCTAGAGGGATTCCTTTAAGGAGGTCCTCAATGTGATAATCCGCAGGTTTTGCCACATGACCATCGACCCTGATTGTCCATGGTGACGTAGTTAATGTATGTGCATTGCGTGATGGATCACGTTTATCGAGACCGAACTCGTAGTAGTTGTTGTAACTCGTAATGTCTTCAAATGAATTCTTGGGCTCATCGGTTCCAAAAGGGCCGGGTTGAACATTTGAAATCTCCTCCTGACCCAGCGACGTCGCCTCAGCATCCTTTCCCAGGGCAAGACCGCCCGTCGTGACACCAAGTGTGACACCGGCCGCAGTATGGATAAACTCCCGCCGATTTAGAAAGATGCGCTCCTCGGTAATCTCAGAGGAGGCGATGTCCGGCGGAGGCTGTATCAGCATAAATGCTCTCCATATCGTCGTTGGCCGGGGCAACGCTTGTAATCACTACGGGCTACCGTGCCCCCTCATCGTATCAAAGACCAATATTTCTTAGCGGTAATCGAGGCTTACCCTGATCGGCACCAAGCGAAGTAACGTTTAAGCCAAGTACGTAAGCGCGGTGTTAATAACTTCAGCCGATAAATGTCACCAATCTTCTTAAGCGCTTCCCCTTGGGTCGGATAAGGATGAATCGTCGCAGATAGGTCGGCAAGACTGCCACCATGAGTAATGACGCACGCTGCCTCACCTATCATTTCACCAGCATGCCTTGCCACAATAGTACATCCAAGTAACTTGCCTCGGTCGTGATGGACACGCACAAATCCGTTAGCTTCTTCATCAATTACCGCACGGTCAACGTCAGAAAGCGGGACCGTCAACGTGGAGACCTGTCGTCCCTGTTCTCGAGCCTCCTGCTCATACAAACCCACATGGGCTATCTCGGGATCAGTATAGGTGCACCAAGGAATCACCAATGCACTAGCGCTCTTCCGACCAAAAAATAGAGCATTCTGAATGACGATACGGGCCATCGCCTCGGCTGCGTGAGTAAACCTAAATGAAGAACAGACGTCTCCGGCGGCGAAAATACGCGCCGCTGATGTTCGCAGCCGGTCATCGACAACCACACCCTGCTGACTGTAAGCAACGCCGGCGGCCTCAAGATTAAGATTTTCCACGTTCGGCGTGCGACCAGTCGCCACAAGCAGTTGATCGCCGATAACCTCACTTTGCACGCCATCCCGCTCAAACTGCACTTGGAAACCATCATTACTCGGCTTCACCAGCTGAAGCCGTAGCCCTAGTTCCGTTCGCACCCCATCACGACGAAGCTGACCTGCCACCACCTCAGCAGCATCGCGGTCTTCCCGGGGTAGGAACTGAGTCGACAAGTCAAGTAATGTCACTTCACTACCAAACCGCGCAAAAGCCTGAGCCATCTCACAGCCAACAGGCCCTCCACCAATGATCGCAAGTCGACTCGGTCGTTCAGTCAACCAATAAAAGGTCTCATTCGTTAAGTAGGGAATGTCAGCGAGACCAGGAATCGATGGTACGGCTGGCCGCGTACCCGTTGCAATAACCGCGCGCTTGAACCGTAACCCCTGCCCGTTCACTGCAATCTCGGCCGGTCCGGTGAATTGGGCGTCACCAAAAAAAACGTCTACACCAAGACTCGCAAAACGTTGGGCTGAATCGTGCGTGCTGATATCTGCTCTGCGGCGGCGCATCCGCCGCATAACCTCCTTAAAATCAACTTCTACTGCACCAACACTGATACCTAGCACCTCACCCTTACGTATTTCACCTACTATTCGAGCTGCCCTCAATAAACTCTTAGATGGCACACACCCCACGTTTAAACAATCACCACCCAGAAGTGCCCGCTCAACAAGCGCCACTTTCGCCCCTAATCTTGCCGCACCAGAAGCGGTCACAAGACCGGCTGTGCCAGCACCAATAACGAGTAAATCGTAGACTTCGTCACCGGTAGGATTCCTCCAGTTCTTAGGACGTACATGTGATAGCAACTTGAGGTTCGCCTCGTCGAGTGGGTGGATAAGCGAATTAGCGTCCATATCAAATGGTTCCTGGGGAATACGAACTATTTGCCTAAAACCTCTCGACACTAAGCCCGAATGTTGCGACGGTAGTAAATCCTTGCCAGTCGTTCTGGCGACATGCCGGCCATATACAACATTAGCAGGCAGAGATTTCCCGCGCTTCGAAGGAACCAGCCGTCGCGACGCCAACGTCGCGGCGATACTCGGATGGGTAGAGCTGAATGCCAGAGCCGCCCTCGCTGTCGAAGCCGGCGCACGATATCAACGTCCTCCATCAATGGCCATGACTTATAACCACCCATCGCCTCAAAGACATCGCGCCTGACAAACAGTCCTTGGTCACCGAAGGGCAAGTCCAGCCACCGGACTCTCCACCCCACACCACGTTCGAGCAGACGCGCTTGCCAATTTTCAGCATCGAGTACGAATCGGAAACTCCCACCAACGACGTCCGACATTCCGTCAATGCGAGCGATCTCATGGTCCCACCCAACGGGTAAACCGGTGTCAGCGTGGATAAAGCACAGCCACTGGCCATTCGAAACCGCAGCTCCATGATTCATCTGTGGCCCACGTCCAATCCTTGACTGCATCCAGCGGATGTTCGGAAACCTGACGCGCAACTCTTCGAGGGCCGGATCGGAGCCGCCGTCGACAACGATGATTTCACTTGAGCGTTCTACGCTCACTACTGGTAACGTATTAATCAAACGTGCCAATTGCTCCGCATCACGTAGCACAGGAATAATGATCGAAATAAACGGTTCGCTCGTATGTGTCATATCCCCTGAACTACAACACAGGACACCGCTGGACTACTTTCCTAGAGCAATTGCACGCGATTCAGAAGTTTTACCCGCTGCCCTTTAGACCAAGAAAAGTGGTAATGCGATCCCAGATAGTGTCTAGGCTATCGTGAAGCTGATGGCCATCATCAAGTAGGCAGCACTCTACGTAGGAACGTGACCGGGCAAAGCGCTCTACCATGACTGGATCAACAGCGTCGTCCAAACGCCCTTGGAAGATGATCGTCGATGGTCCGTCTTGAATCGAGAATGAGTCGTATTGCGCCGCGTCGGCGTAAAGCTCATAACCCACCTGACGGCGCTCACCAAAAGCGTGATGAACGATATCGAGATGCCCATCGTCTCGCCACTGCTCAACCCCAACCGTACCCATACGGCGATTGGTGCCAAAGTCTAAGGCCGGGGCTAGGAGAATTAGCTGTGTAATTGGTGAACGAGCTACTGCCTCGAAAGATTGGCGCGCGGCAGTATGCCACGCCACAAACCCCCCAAGACTGGACCCTATCAAGACGACCGGCCCCTCAGACAGTCGCGCAATGGCGTTGTCGACCTGCCCAATCATGCGAGATGTTGTAATAGTTTTAAATTCGGGTTCATTAAAGTCTGGACAGTGCAACGGTAAACCAAGGGACCGTAAGCGTTCCGCAAGCCACATCGCCTTTGTGGACTTAGCTGACGATGCAAAACCATGCAGATAAAATAGATGCATTCGGGCAGACACAGCTCATCAGGATACTTGCCGGCTTCTGTGTAGCTCAGAGCTTACGCTTACAACCAGGCCGACATCGACACTGAATGGTCTTATCCCCATCGGTCTCATAGTCATAACCCAACTCCTCGCCCTTTCGAATATTTTTAGCCGCTCGGATCCATATAACGTCGCCTTCAATATCAACCCAGCAATTAGGTTTACACTTGTGATTGATGAAGCGCGCGATATTCCCGCCCACGCCTGCATCCCTCACCCATCTGCTATTCAATTCAAAACACCAGATGTGCCCTTTCTCCAGGTACTTGTCCTGACGCGGGAGACTCTTCTTTTGGGTAATCTTCTCACCCGCGTAGTTGATGATCTTCGTGCTTCGCTTGATCTGAGTCTTTGCAAATACACCCCAACCGTGAATCTTTGAGCGCCTTCGTTCGATCAACGTCTTCGCCCGCTCCTGGTAATCCTCCAATGTTCGTCGACGACTCACTTACACCTCCGTGGATTTAACTCGTTAAACTGACTCGGCACATTACTATCGTCATTGTATCGTGGCGCATTAGATTCGATTTTAATCTCTCAAGGAATGCATACGGTATTTTCAGTAGAAATCGTGTGAGTTGACCGCTGGATACTGGCCACTGAGTCCGCTCAACCTCTCTGCCTTAACCGATGTCACTCCCTTCTGAATCTGCAGTGTACCCTCAGCCATCAGAAATGACTCATCCACGATGTCTAGACACTGCTTGGCAAATAGAGAGGGACTCACGATAACACTCGCCGTACCAGTCTCGTCCTCAAGTGTTAGAAAGACGAAACCTTTAGCTGTGCCGGGACGCTGACGGGTAATAACCATACCCGCGATGCGAACGTACCGACCGTTTCGCGTACGTGGCAAATCAATAGCCCGTAACACACCGCGCATCGCCAGTTCCCCACGTTGTAAAGCCATCGGATGCGGTCCAAGCGTTAATCCTGTTCTAGCGTAATCGGCAATTACGCGTTCGGTCAGCGTCATCGGTTCCAAAGGAGATCTCCCTACTCCTGATTTCAGCTTACTGTCACCTCTCCCCTTGAAGAGGTCTCCTTCCGGCCTAACCGCCTGCTCAATCTGCCACAACGCACTGCGTCGATCGTGTCCGAATGCGTTCAGCGCACCAATCTCCGCGAGCGCTGCTAGTTCGTCCTTCCGAATACTGGTCCGTGCAATCAAATCTTCGATTGACGCAAAGCGTGCTAGCTCCTCGCTCTCATTTGCCTCCACTTCCAATCGATTAGAAGTTTCAATGGCTTGCCCAACATCTTTTCGTACACCGGACACGTAACAAATCCCTAGTCGTATCGCACCGTTTACCTCAACCGCACACTTCCAGTCAGATCGCTGCACATCGATCGCTTCGAACCGCACACCGTGACGCTGTGCATCTTTGACTAATGTTGCAGGGTGATAAAACCCCATAGGCTGGTTATTCAAGAGAGCGGTATAAAAGGCAGCTGGAAAATGTACCTTAAGATATGCGCTCGCATAGGCAATTAACGCAAAGCTCGCCGCATGTGATTCGGGGAACCCATACAGTGCGAACGACGTGATCGACTGCACGATTTCGTCGGCTGCAGAACCAAAAATCCTCTGCCGAACCATCCCCTCGCGTAAGCGCGTCTCAATCTTCTCCATGCGCTGCTCTGATCGTTTAAAACCGAAAGCTCGCCGTAACTCCTCAGCCTCACCACCAGAGAATCCAGCCGCCACCATCGCCATCCGCAGGAGTTGTTCCTGAAAGAGCGGCACTCCCAATGTGCGACGCAAAATTGGTTCGAGTGACAGGTGCGGATACGTCACTGGTTCGCGCCCATCTCGTCGCTTTAAGTAGGGATGTACCATCTGACCAACGATCGGGCCAGGACGGATGAGCGCAACCTCTACCACTAGGTCATAGAAGCACTTGGGACGGAGCCTGGGCAAAGTCGCCATCTGGGCTCTCGACTCGACCTGGAACACGCCGATAGTGTCAGCTTCACAGAGCATCCGGTAGACATCGGGGTCATCCGGCGGTACATGCGCTAGGTCCAGACGCACGGCGTCAGACCTACCGTCCGCGTCATTTCCTCCTTGGCAATTGATGAGAGTAATCGCATCCTGCAAGACAGCCATCATGCCAAGCCCGAGTAAATCGACCTTGATAATTCCCATGGCAACACAGTCGTCTTTGTCCCACTGGATAACAGTACGTTCGGACATGCTGGCATTTTCGAGGGGAACAACTTCATCGAGCCGACCGCGGCATATCACCATACCGCCGGAGTGCTGTCCCAAATGGCGCGGCAAATCACGCATCCGAGGCCAGAGCGCGGTAAAAGCCCGCACACGAGGGTCCTCAGTGTCGCATGCTGCATCATGAAGACGATGCTTAGGAATTTCCTCAGAGTCAGTCAACTCGAAGTGGCTCCGTTTAGCCAGACGGTCGACCTCATTGGAGTCTAGCCCTAGCGCCTTGCCCAACTCACGTGTCACGCTACGGTCGCGATAGGTAATAACATTCGCTGTCATGGCAGCACCCAACTGCCCGTAACGCTCATAGACGTACTGGATGACACGCTCGCGCCGCTCGCCGCTCGGTAAGTCGAGATCAATGTCAGGCCACTCTCCACGTTCCTCCGAAAGAAACCGTTCAAACAGCAGATCCATGCCTACAGGATCTACCGCCGTAATACCCAAGCTGTAACAGACAGCACTGTTAGCCGCCGAACCACGACCCTGCGCAAGAATTCCTTGCTGGCGACAGAAATTGACGATGTCCCAGACAATAAGAAAATAACCCGCTAGCTTGAGTTTCTCGATGAGGTCTAATTCTCGTGCAATCTGCCGTCGAGCGCGCTCGTTGTACGGCCGGTAGCGTTCGTGCGCACCGACCAACGTAATCTTTCTCAGAAATGATGCCATCGTTTCACCCAGCGGTACTGGATACTCCGGAAAACGGTAGTCGAGATCAGCCAGCGTGTACTGCAGTCGATCGGCGAGTACTTCGGATGCGCGAACCGCCTCAGGAAAGTCGTGGAACAGACGAACCATGTCGCTGGACGGTTTCAGATAACGCTCGGCATTACGTGCTAAACGTCGACCAGCCTGGTCGACCGTTGTCCTATGGCGAATGCATGTCAGGATGTCGTGGAGCGGACGATCGGCTGACGCGGCAAATCGCACGCCATTAGTCGCCAAGAGCGGCACATGATACGCCGATGCAAGAGCCACCAGAGCCTGCGTATCGGCCTCTTCGTCCCGGAGTAGATGCCGTTGCACTTCAACATAGACGTTTCCAGAACCGAATAGCCCAATGAGTCGATCAAGCATCCCGCCGACGCCATATTGTTGACTGTCTAGTAACGGCCGACCGGCCAGCGCAACAAGACCACGCGTTGCGCCATCAAATTCCTCAAGTGTGAGTGCTCCTCGACCTTTTGGCGCCCGTAATTTCATCCGGGTCACGAGTCGGCAGAGGTTACAATAGCCTTCCTTCGACTCGACGAACACCGGTAGCCGCCAAGGGCATACGTCACCAAATCCGTCAACATCCTCTCGCACCGTCGTAATCGTTAGTTCACTTCCGATAATCGGTCTAATTCCGGCAGCTGTTGCCGCCTGATGGAACCTCGGTGCGCCGTAAACTCCGTCACGATCGAGTAACGCAAGCGCTGGGTAGTTAAGTGCGGCCGCGCGATCAACAAGTGCCTCTGGCGTCGACGCACCATCGAGAAAGGAGAAAGCTGAAGCAGTATGAAGCTCGATATACATCAGTCGAGGAATCCAGCAACAAACCATTCACCGTGTGTACGGTCGCGATAAATGCAATAGACACTCCCGTCATCAAGCTCAACGTCCCATTCGTCGCGGCTCCAGTAGCCAGTTGAGAGCTCCTGGTCGACCGACTGCGTTTGCTCCCACCAATGTCCAGATGATCGCCATGGACCGGCGCATCGCTCAACCGAACGACGACCGATACCACCACTTGCCGACACTAGAACTGGGCATCCACAATCGACCGTCACTTGTGCAACTAATGGAAGGTGAAATCGACGTGAGATCGCAATAGGACCGGTTTGCTCTGCCGCTTCGAGATGTATTGCCGATGACATCGTCGGGGCGAAAGGTCCGACGTCGAACGCGTTGGGATGGTGCGTCTCGGATAACACGGGAGCACCGCACCGTTCTGAACCCATCAATATCTTCAGACGTGCTAACAAAGTTGATAACTGCTCAATCGAAGGAACGGCTTTCTCAAACAGTGAGAATTGCGTAATACGCGTAGGTGCGGGAATCGCAGTGACCACCACGAGGTCGATACCTGCTGGTGGCGGATGCGATTTAAGATTAAGAACTAGAAGCGTGCAGAGCATCCGTGAATCGCAAATCGGTGCTGGTAGTTGCAGCGTTCGTGTATACCAAACCCGTGTGACGAGCCAGAGACGAACAATTAAAACAGCCGCCGCAACACCCGCCTGGCTGAGTTGTAACACCAGCGACTCAAGCATCGGGCGGAGTCCTGAGGCGAGCGTCTCGAACCCTTCAACCGGCCATTCAAGGTCAAGCGCCACTTCGAATAGCCGATTTTCAGGTGTAGGAACCAACGGCTGTGATTCCTCGCCGCAAGCGCATTTCTGCCACATAACACCTTCTGTGCCAAATCTCGAAAAAAGTGCATCGCGCGGTAGTGCCGCCACATCACCAAGCGTTGCGAGCCCCCAGCGTTTAAAAATGTTGATCATCCGACTTACGTTTCGATTACGTACTTCGAGGGGTATTGCAGCATTCCTCTGCAAACAAAAATTTGCGACCCTTGTAAGAATGTCCAAAGGCAACGTGGCAATAGTTGTAGCTTCTCTACCGGGCTTAATCACCGTAAGTGCATCAGTACGGCCGTAGACCGATAGAACTGCGGCAATCCGTGTCGCCGCTAGCGCCACACGGCAGTGGATCCCCTGTTCGATGGCCTTCCGTTGCACGGCAGCTCCAAACGCTCTAGGACTACCCCACATTCCACGCAGTCCAGTCACATCTAAAACAACCGTCCGCGCATCGACCATTTCCAGACGAGGAGAAAAGTAACGGGCCAGAGAGAGGAGATCTTTAGAGAATTGATCGCTGGATAATGAACGGCCTCGACGAGATCCCACAACATGCACACTAGCGAACATAGCTAGAGTCTTACGAGCCGGAAAGCGACGAGGAATGCATCGCTTCAGCTGAAATGAACAATTTGAAAGCACGGCCGTCGTCCGGACGCCGTGCTCCAGTCACACGGACGGTGACTTCAAGACCTCTCAGTAGGCTACCGTGGCCAATGTTGCCAGACCATCTGACAGCGTCTTCGGCCTTTTGCAGGTTTAATGTCACCCCTCCTGCACTTCGAGCAACCGACCGGTTACCCATCAGAACGCAAACTGTTGGCTGTCCCTTGATAGCACGCGGTAACCGCATCCATGTGGTGAACGGAATCCGACTGAGTGTGCTTTCTGACAGATCGGTTAGGTCTAGTGCGATTATTCCGAAACCACCTGCATTGAGCAGCAATCCAAGCGCCTTGAGCGCCCGGCCTAGAGAGCGCGCCTCGTCTTCGCCGTGGGTATCCGGATGCCCACGGATCCATAAGAGATGCGATAGTTTAATTCCGGATGTCACTGCCGAGCCTGGGGCGAACGTATCAAGCGTGTCAATAAGACCTACCAGCTCGCCACGGCTGGTCGCCGCTGCCATTGCCGCACATAGCACACTCATCCGGCCGGATGAACGTAACCCGACGATCTCCGAAAGCTCGCCTTTAGGTAGCCCACCGTCAAGTGCCTCATCAAGTGCATCAATACCTGTTGACGCTAACTGAACTTTCTCCAGGTAATCTATGTAACTATTTGATAATAAAGTGTTTCCTAAATTCTTACTCCTGAGAAGTCTTTCTAAGTCTACTTTTTTCAACACAACTTTCGTATTTTATTCGCCATTAAAGAAAAATTGCAAGAAGCCAACCTACACTGACCTCACTCCGGTAAATCGCTACACGGTTTCCTGCTCGGTGCGTGAAGCGGCCCACGCTGGACCAGAGGGCCACAGCCCAGAAGACCCAGTGATAGGGTAGTGACCTGTGTCCATCCGCCAAACTCGCCGTTCGTAATCAACCAACCATCTGCAAAGAATCCTCACCACGCGGCCAAACCATTGAGAGATGACCCGGAGAACTCAAACGTCACTTCTAGATCCATGCTAGCGTCGCCGGGCTCGCGTGCCTTACGCCGCCTCGGCGCTGCACTTGCCTATCGTAACTTTCGTATCCTCTGGTGCGGCTCCTTCGTATCCACGGTCGGCATGTGGGTACAAAGGGTCGCGCAAAATTGGCTCATTCTTACACTCACTGGCTCAGCGTTCTATCTCGGCCTAGCTTCGTTCATGAGCGACCTACCGGTTCTACTTTTTACACTCATCGGAGGTGTCATTGCTGATCGTCACGATCGTCGTTATCTACTGATCGGTTCGCAATGCATTCAGATGGTCCCGGCTTTCGTCTTGGCCGCACTTGTCTACTTCAACGTCGTTCAGATCTGGCAGATTCTGCTCCTTGCGTTCATAACCGGGTGCGGCCAGGCATTCGGCGGTCCCGCGCACCAATCCCTCATACCAGCACTCGTTCCCAAAGAAAATCTACCCAACGCGATTGCACTAAATTCGATTCAATTCAATCTCGGTCGATTCATCGGACCACTCATCGCTGGAGTGACAATGACAGCGTTAGGCACAGCTGCCTGCTTCGGCTTTAATGGGCTCTCCTTTTTCGTGGTGATCGTCGCACTGATGTCGCTGCGCGTGAAGCATTTGCCGCCGTCAACCCGACAGCGCATGCTTGATGAATTACGAGGTGGACTGTTCTACGTCCGTCACCAAGGTTCACTGACCTCATTGACTAGCCTAGCTTTCATAACAACGCTTCTCGGCTTCCCGTTACTGACCCTACTACCCGTCATCGCTCAGGATGTCTTCGCGCAGGGAGTCGAACAGTACAGCCGGATGATGGCATTCGTAGGCGCCGGAGCAGTCGTGGGTGCGCTGACTGTCGCTTGGTTGGGTAAGTTCCGTCACATGGGCGTGACATTATTGTTTGTGCAGCTTGCCTTCGGCGGACTTGTCGTCGCTTTCTCATTTTCACGTGTAATGCTGCTAAGCGAGGTCCTGCTCTTCTTCGCTGGCACAATGCTCATCATGGTGTTCTCGCTGACCACTTCTCTCGTGCAACTCGTCGCTCCAAATGAACTCCGTGGCCGCGTCATGAGTATTTTCATGGTTGCGTTCCGTGGCGGAATCCCTCTGGGCAACCTGATCGCTGGCTCCGTGGCAGACCGAATATCTGCACCATTCGTATTAGGAATAAATGGCATGGTTCTCACCGTGATCGCCTGTTATTTTCTGACTCGAAGTCACGGGGTCAGGACTTTGTAAGCAAAGTCTCAAAGATGAGAACTACCTCCATCTCAGGCGTGACGTAAAGTTCGGTCTAGCACAGCGGCACCTAAAGAATCTTGCACCTCAAGAGACGGCAAGCCAGTAAATACCGAGAAGAATCGAAGCCGCGGCCGTTACCCCTGCAGCAATACGGCTCACGCCGAGCAGGATACGACTGGACATCAGTTGTGCCAGCAACATTCCGAACGAGCACATCGCCAGTACAATTCCCATGGTAAAGATCGTGACGAACCCAAGTAGGGCTAGGAATGACCCCTTCTCCGCCTCAGCAGCAGAGAACGACGTTAAGAGTGTCAGGGCCCGCAGACCACTAACTGCAAAGATCGCGCCTAGTGCCGTTGGAATATAGGAATGCAAAGCGTGGGTCGAACGTTGATTCTGACTGCCAAAACTCAGATGCCTAGCAAGATTCGATGAGTGAACATGAGCGGGTGTGTAGACTTCACGATTTATCAACACCCAAAACCCCATCCCACCCAACACCACGAGTAGCCAACCGCTGACCAACTCCCCTCCTCGCTCTAGCACAACGGGTACCTGCCAACCAAACAGTAAGACGGCTGCAGCACTGGCACCCAGAACTACCGCGTGACCGCACGCGAACCTTAGGGCCACCCTGAAGGCTTTCCCCCTTACTTGATCATCACGGCCATGGGCTGAAAGAGCGGCAATGGCCATTAGGTGGTCAGCGCCGAGGCCATGCACAAATCCAAGCAGGAAAGCAGATGACGCTAAGAGCACACAGGACGCCTTCTCCGAGTTCCTCGGTGCTCCATCAATCTATTATCGAGCGAAGGGCAAGCGTCCAACTAACAGGTAAGACCACAGGGTTGTAGCAGATTACGTCGTCACACGCCTGGTACTCAAACACGCCATCGATGATCAGCGACCCACCATCCACCGCACGCTGTCGAATCTCTGGCACGGTCGGAATTGTGATGTCCTGTGCGATCCGAAACGGCTGCTGATAGACCTCTACCCGCTCGTCGAGCGGCTCAAAGTGATAAATCTCCGACTCGGGATAAATGATGGGGTGGGTAACTAGCCCTTCCTTAGGATTTATTCGAAGAGTAATCACCTGATACGAATGACTACCTGGCGCGTAGACGTGAATGCCAAATTTCGGTGTCACGTCGAGGACAACCGAGAACCTGTTGCCGGGCGCAACGATGCGATCGGTCGGATAGGCCACAGCCTCAAGATGGTCGGTCGTCAGCCTTATCCCGTCGACCCCAGTGCCTCTGAGCGGATTGCCGAGTTTAACGGCGATACTCGACACGGTATTTCGCGGTTGATACCCTTGCTCGAAAAACCGCCCAAGAACCCGACCGTTGGAATCAAGAATGAACGTGCCCGGGTGTGGAATACCGTAAACACGACTTGCCGCCTCGACTGACTCGTTAAGAAGACCGTAGCGTTTAATGACTGCCGAACCAACGTCCGATAGCATCGAAAATTCCAGTCCTTGGCGATCGACGTAGGCTTGTTGTATCTCAACAGGGTCGTAAGTGATCACGGCCAACTCCAGTCCGGCCGCTCGCAAGTCCTGATACCGACTTTGCAGCTCAACGAGCTGCGTCTTGCACCACGGTCACCAATCCGCCGAACGACTGAAGACTAGCATCAACCCTCGTGGCCCGTAGAGTGACTCAAGGGTGCGCGTTTCACCCCGATGGTCCAGTAGCGTAAAATCCGGTACGGCTTCACCGACCTGCGGACCCAGTTCGCTTGGATTAAAGGTGTTAGGCTGAGCCCATACCATTTTCGATAGACCTAGGCACCCGGTAAGAACCAGCGTTATCACCAACGTCTGATTCACGATCCTAGCGCTCTGAAGCCTATCCATTGCTAGCTCAGTTATGTGAAAACACCTTTGACCAGAACAGTTTGATCACATCAAACAAGCCATAAGCCCGTTAAGAAACGACGGCAGATTATAACGCAGGAGTTTTCCCACCCAGGTGGAACAAGTGTTCAATCTTCGTCGCCAAGGTATCAAGTTCGTGAGGACTGGCTACCGCCGCAACATACCGGTCTGGGCGGACGAGCAGCACTTCACCGGTATGCTGCCGGACAACCTCGCGAAACCGGTCATCGATGAGCCTCAGCCACGCACCACCCAATGGTCGTTGAACGGTCGAAAATAGATGGATTACATTTACGCCTAACACTTGCCAATAGGCGTGGCGGAGCGTACTGGCTAGATCTAGGCCAGGGCAATCCACCGCAATGAGTGCAAATCCGTACCCAAGATGGCAATCCAGGAGAGCCGTCGCTCCAGTCGAGTCCTGCACCTGAGGCTGCGGAATCATCCTACCCACCCAAGTGGGCGTCGAACGGGACGCATCGTGCACGACTAGTCCTGCCCCAATCCTTGCGCGTGGAATGTACTTCATCTCGGTGATATATCCACGGGTGGGCGGAACTCGCGAAAGAACCCAAAACAGCAGGTCCCGAAAAAATGCTAATACGGCAGATCGTGTGTTAACGATTCGACCAAGTAGCACTGAAATGTTGATCGTCGCTTGGGCGTGAGCTAGACGTTCGGTCTCGTAGGTATCAAGTGTCGCCATCGACGTGACACCCTGAAAAACGGCAACCAGCTTCCAGCAAAGATTTGATGCATCGCGGTGCCCAGAGTTCATCCCTGACGCACCGAAGGGCGGCATCAAATGGGCGGCGTCACCTAGTAGAAATACGCGCCCCTTCCGCATCGTTCGAACACACAGTGCATGAAAGGTATATACCGCTCGCCGACAGATCTCTAGATTGTCAAAGTTCCGGAATGGAGCGAACAGTCGGCGGAGTGAGCGATCCTCGAGCATCGTCTCCGGGTCTTCACCCGGCAGCAGCATAAACTCAAATCGCCGACCGTGGAATGGCGCTGGAATACTGTCCGTTGGACGCTTGGGATTTGCGAAGTATTTCGAAAATGGACTCGCATCACTGTCATTGAGTACATCAACCACCACCCATGGCTGCTTGTATGAGCGACCCTCCATCTGAATTCCTAATAGCTTTCGAACCAAACTCTTCCCACCATCACACCCGAGGACATAGTCAGCGTGGATTTCTTGTCGCACTCCGTTGTCATTCAGAATCCCGGCGACCACCACTTCCCCTCGATCAACCAAGTCAAGCAAGGGCTCCCCAAACTGAACCGTTACCGCCGCGAACCGCCTAGCGCCCCGAACCAGTATCCGTTCCAGTTCTGGTTGCCAAATGGCCGACCGGTTTCCATAGCCGTTTTTGGTGATAAAACCCCTGACTCGCGTGATGCAAAATCCAAAGCGAGAGAAGTAAGTGACGCCAGCCGCCGACACACAGTGCTCTGCGATTTCACCGGCGAGCCCAACCGTATCGAGTGTGCGAAAGAACTCGTCATCGATGTAGATCCCTTTCGGAATATCTGAAGTGGAACTATTTCGCTCAACAACGATCGTGCGAATTCCCGCTAGCCCAAGGATGTTGGCCGCGATGAGGCCGGTGGGCCCTGCACCGACGATGAGTGCTTGAGTTACTTTTGAGGGCACGCTGTAATGACTAGCCATTAGGGCGTTCAACGGTTGAGGTTGTTCTTACCCACGCCATTCGGCGCGACACTATGGACGAACGCTGAGAATCCATCGATGAGCTTCTCGTTCTCTCTGTCTAGACCGACAGTAATCCGCAAATAATTATCGAGGCCGTAGGCATCCAGCGGTCTGACAAGTATGTTGCGGCTAGTCAGAAACTCCATGGCTGAGCGAGCCAGACCGCTGCCTGGCTCGCTCACTCGGCATGTGTTGAAATTTGTTGCGCTTGGCAGTGGCGGCATGCCTAAATCGCGCATTTGTTCAGCCACCCAGTCACGGGCCTTCGTGTTGTGCCCGATGACGGCCCGAAGGTGTGCCTCGTCCTGTAGAGCCGCCACACCCGCCGCCTGAGCTGCCCCACTCACCGGAAACGGTAGCCGCGCACGGTTGAAGGTCTCAGTAACACGCTCAGGACCATAGGCCCAGCCCACTCGGACTCCGGCTAGCCCATAGGCCTTGGAGAAGGTTCGCGTCATGACAACATTCTCGGCTCGTCCAACGAGGGTTTCTCCGGAAGAATAGTCTGCGCTCTCAACGAACTCTGCGTAGGCTGAGTCAATGACAAGTAATACTGTACCTGGCAACCCGTCCCATAACCGTTCCAACTCGCCAGTGGATATGTAAGTACCAGTTGGATTGTTCGGGTTGGCCAACAGCACCACTTTTGTTCGGTCGGTAACCGACGCAAGAAGCGCGTCCACAGAGGTAGTGTGCTTATTTTCCCTAGCCGACACTGGCGTGGCGCCACACGAAATCGCACTCAACTTGAATCGGAGAAATCCATTTTCGCTAATAACAACCTCGTCACCAGGTCCAGCGTATAGAAGTGTTAACGCGTGCACGACTTGGTCGGAGCCATTGCCGCAAACGATCTGCGTTACCTCAAGCCCGTGCCGCTCGGCCAGTGCGTGCCTGAGGTCGAGACAGCCAGTATCAGGATAGAGACGTAAAGTCTCGGCGTACTCACGATACGTGCGTAATGCCTCTGGGCTCGGCCCGAGTGCGGATTCGTTCGATGACAGTTTAATTACCGGCTCTTTACCCGTACCCTGAGTAGCGCCAGGCACATAAAGAGGCAACGCCGCAATCTCAGGCCTAGGCTCCGGTCCTCTCATAGACCTCTCCCCTTAAACTTGCTATCGTTCTTGCGTAATTCGATCAAACACCTATTCCTTAGCTTGATGCTTCAGAGCACCGTACGCCGCACTATGAAAAGGCACGTCTATCCCAAGCAGGTGTCCAAGCCGCACAACCGTACCGCTGAGATGCTCAATCTCCAGTCGCCGACCAGCGCGTAAATCAAGCAACGTCGACGGCACTGACTCAGCAGCCATCTCATCCACAATTGACAAGGAGCGGTCAACGATATCTGGCTCAAGCTTTACTCCGTGTGCGCGTGCGACTGCAGCTGTTTCCCGCATGCCACGTTTGAGCATCGCCCGGTAATCCGGATCGACACGGAGTGGGCCTGTCGCTAAATCGGCAAGACAGGAGGCCGCACTCATCACTGAAAATAAAACAAACTTACTCCACAGTGCAGCATCAATATCATCGGCGACCTGTGCATCCACTCCGCTGGACCGAAATACACCAGAGATTTCGGCGGACAGTTCCTGTCCTAAATCGTCCCGACCGCCTATACGTAAACGTGCGAGAGTACCCACATGCATCACTTTGCCAGGCTCAGTGAGCATCGTATTGCCATAAACCACCGCGCCAAGCAGATGACCTCGGGTTAATAACGGCGTCAAGCGATCGACCGCATCCACGCCGTTCTGAGTACATAACACAGCAGTGTCATCATGCAGGAGTGGCGTGAGAGAGGTAGCAACGGCCTCTAAATCGTAGGCCTTGACGCACAACAAAACAACATCTACAGGACCAATAGCCTCGGGGAGGTCTGTTGTTTTGAGGTCGTGGAGGGAAACGTCGCCCAGTGCACTCTCGATCGAGAGTCCGTGTGCAAGTAGCGCCTGAAGACTCGTCCCGCGCGCGAGGAACGATACATCACAATTATCAGCGGCTAAGCGACCACCGTAGTAGCCTCCGACACCCCCGACGCCCACGACAGCGAACTTCATGGTGCTAAAGCTAGGCTTCCGATGCCAATTTGCGCTTCAGCTCCGCTTCAAACTCTTCACGCGGCATGAAGCCAGGATCATCCTTGATCGCTTCTAGCGTGGTCTTCAAAATGTCTTCGTCAGGCATTTCAAGGTTTAGTTCATCGCCATGCGGCTGCGGGACATGCCAAGGTGAGTCGAGATATACCTCAATACGGTTGCCTTCTGGATCACGAAAATAGATTGACCATGCGTTTCCATGACTAATCCCGATGAAATCGCTGACGCCTTCCGCTTGGACACGGCGATTCATCTCACGCAATTCCTCAAGCGATGCCACCTCGAAGGACATCTGGTTAATGACGCTGTAATCAGCGTCCTCCGGGCGTCCAGTCGCCAACACAAATTGATGGTGAGCATCTGGACGGCTACTCAGAAATACGAGGTCGATGGGAAATCTGAACGCTTTACCACGGTCTGTAACAACCAGTCCCATAACGCGCGTGTAGAAATCTTCCATACGAGACAAATCTTGGACGTGGATCCCGATATGACTCAAGATCGGCCGCACCGGTGGTTTCAAGGAAGTCATTTATGGTGCTCGCGCGATGTCGTGCACAAGTGTCCCAACCTTCTCAATCACAATTTCAACAACATCACCAACCTTCATGAAGACGGGTGGATTCCGCTTAAATCCAACACCGCCAGGCGTTCCAGTGACAATCACGTCACCCGGTTCAAGCGTGGTCCATGTCGAACAGTACTCAATCAACTCAGCAACCGAGAACACCATGTCTCTCGTATTACCCTGCTGCATCACATTACCATTCAGTCGAGTTGATAAATCCAAGACCTGTGGGTCTGGAATCTCATCAGCAGTCACCAACCACGGCCCGAATCCCCCAGTGAAGTTAAAGTTTTTTCCTGCGGTAATCTGTCGGGTATGACGCTGCCAGTCTCGCACACTACCATCGAGGTAACACGAATAGCCAGCAACGTGCTGCAAGGCTGAAGCTGCCGAAATCGCGTGGCCGCCTTTACCGATGATCGCAGCGAGCTCGCACTCGAAATCGAGATTGTCAGACACCTTCGGCATGATCACAGGCTGCCGATGACCAACCTGAGATGCTGCTACTCGGATAAACCATGCGGGATTCGCAGTCTTATCTCGACCAGTTTCAGCAATGTGATCGTCGTAGTTCAGCGCAACAGCCAAGATTTTGTCTGGATTAGGAATAACTGGAAGAAATGAAATATCCGAAAGCGAGTAATCCCCGGCCTGCCCTTCTATCGCAAGCCGAACCTCGTCAAGCGCATTCAACCTCAATACCTCTCTTATCGTTCGATGCGTCTTCGGTAGACGTGTTTGCAGATCAACCACTGAGTCGCCAACCACGGCGCCATAACTCTCTCGACCATCCTTACGATACGAAACCAACTTCATCCTGAAATTCTCCTAACTCGAACCAACACCATCTTGACCACCGCATCTGAGGCAGCCCACACCCACTCCATTGTATACGCTGTGTTACCGTGTTCGCCTTGGCAGTGACCGTTCGGAGGTCTACCCTAGCGAAGACCGTCTTCGCCGATAACTTCAGACGAAGCGAGGCCGCCGATCCGAGCATGGATTCTAGGACCCGTTGACATCGCAAGAGCGTAGAGAATTTCGTCAGCGCGAGGGCCGTCGTGAACACCGACTTCAATAGAACTCATATGACTCCGAACGTAGGCCGCTTGCACATGGCCAAGCGGAATCATCAACCGGGCACCGATCGAACCAAGTGCTTTAGAGGAGGGCACTACGGCCTTCGTCCCCCCCAACACTTCACGCATGCCCCAGCCACCGGGCTCATGCCAAAGCGCCCCGTGCTCAAGCTCGCCATTGGCGCCGACAATGGCACCTTTACCATAGGCCTCAACGGCTGATGCCTCAATCGCCAGCGCGGCGACAAGGTCCGTTGCTAACTGTTTGCCGAGTGGCTTCAATTCGGCCATTATCGGTAGGAGATTTGGCTCAAAATGTCCGGCAAAGGGATTCTTTATTATCGCGGCGACCGTGCCCACTCGAAGCGGCGGTGTCACTACCGGTCCACCCTCATGTTGAATTGTCTCCACCGTCACAAGCGTTTTCCGAATGTTAATCATGGCTATTTCATCTCCTCGAACCCAGCCGATGCATCAGCATCTGGTAACACATCTTTAAGTTACAACATCAACTTCTCAGAAAGGACCGTTTAATGAATAACGGAACTCCTCGCATGGGCACCTTGGCGGTCTGGGCAGGGGAAGATAACCCGACCTCTGGCGCAGGCACCCAGGTGCCAATTGTCCGAAGCGTCGCGTTCGGGTATCACGATGTCACCGAATGGGAAGCAGTTGGTCGCGGTCAGACGACAGGCGACATCTATAGCCGAAACACGAATCCGACTGTGCGCGCCTTCGAACAAAAGATTCAATCTCTGGAAAACGCCGAGGCCGCGACCAGCTTTGCCAGTGGTATGGCGGCAATTAGTAACACACTCTCCACGTTCCTAACCCCAGGCGATCGCATCGTATCGACCCGCGACACCTACGGCGGCACAAATAAGCTCTTCCTTGAATTTCTTCCGCGTCAAGGAGTCGAGGTGGAGCTCTGCCCCACCGAGGACACCGCTGTGGAGACTGCCCTCACTAAAGGGTGCCAAGTCCTGTATTTGGAAACTCCAACTAATCCAACGCTTAAGGTGCTGGATTTAGCGCGTCTCCTCAAGGCGGGCCAGAAAGCTGGTGCTCTGACCATCGTGGATAACACCTTTGCCACGCCGATTAACCAACAACCACTCGAGCTAGGCGCTGACCTTGTCGTCCACAGCGCTACCAAGTACCTCGGTGGGCACGCTGACGCACTTGGAGGAGCCGTGTGCGGGGCGAAAGATTTAGTTTCACGCATCTACCACTATCGTGAAATTACTGGTGCTGCCCTCGACCCTACCGCCGCTTATCTGTTGCTTCGGGGAATAAAGACGTTGCACCTCCGTATCGAGCGGCAGACTGAATCGGCAATGGTGATTGCGCGGCATCTCTCATCCAACCCGGCGATTGCAATAGTCCACTACCCAGGACTTGAAGAAGACCCCGGACACCTAGTAGCAAAACGCCAAATGCGAGGATTCGGCGGCATTGTGAGCTTTGAGTTGGTCGGGGGCACTAACGCAATGCGCCAATTCCTACCCCGTCTTCGATATGCTCATCGGGCCGCTAACCTCGGATCAGTCGAGACCGTTGCCGGTCCTCCATCTGCAACTAGCCATGTGGAATTGACGCCGGAAGAACGATTGGCTGCAGGTATTCCGGAGGGGTTGGTTCGTTATTCAGTTGGCATCGAAGACCCGACGGACCTCATGGCAGATCTTGACCAAGCGCTCGCACCGTAAGGTCCTGCGTACCTAACTGAAAACGAAAGACTGCCACTGAAACCGCCATTTCAAACTCATCCACAAAATGCATGAAGATCGGGATCACCAATCCATTGAGCGCATCAATCCCAGTGTAATCGCCAAAAAACACCGTAGGATTAGAGGTGAATGGAGCGAGATCAATCGGGTAGTTGACGAACGTCCGTCCCCCATCTACGCTGCGAGCAAGAGTCAATTGAGTCAGTGTTCCGTCTAGGGTCCGTCGATCGTAAAACACAACATTCACCGAACCATCAAATGAATCGACGGCCATCCAAGTAAACATCTGTGCTGCGCCGTTCCCCATTGTGTCGTCATTCACACGCACCGGATTCGTCCACGACACGCCACCATCGGACGACGAAATCAGGAACACGTCAGGGTCACCATGTCGTTCATCGATCCAATTGACATACAGGGTGCCTCGGGACGGGCCCTCACTGTGATCCACGCCGGTCACTGGCATCCCGTTGTGCCGGGCCAAACCTTCCACCTCAATATCCCACCCACCCGGTGTCTCTTGAATGATCAGGTCATCACCCCAAGTCCAGCCGCCGTCGTCAGACCGATCAAAGAAAAGATGGGCGGCCCCACCCCACACTAGAAAGACCTCACCATTAATTCCAACAGCGGGCACAGCCCCTTCAAGAGTGTCATCACTATCGAGGGCATCACCGCCGATATCCGAAACTCTTACGGGAGCTGTGAACGAACGGCCTCGATCGAGAGAATGGCTAACAAAGATGTGTGAGCGGTCACCTGGATCGCGGCTGCCGTAAACGTCGAAACGGGTCCAAGCAAGGTAAACAGTGTCACGGTGTCTGGATTCTCGACCGCGATCGACGATCAGGTATGGCTTGTCCTCAAACGGCGTGATCGAATTTCTGTGCTCAAGAACCGGCACTGGATCGGACCAGGACACTCCACTATCGCTGGAAGTCGTCACAAAAATACCGTTGGTCGGCGTTTCAGGGCGTTTCTCGCGGAGCCCACTGAACGAAATGTAAGAATGATGCGCCGTGCCGTCAGCGGCTATCACAATCGCATCGTCCCCCTGCGTGCGCGCCTCATGATTACGGACAGGATGCGTTCGCCAAGTTACACCACCATTATTGCTTACATATTCGAAATTCGTTGAGCGCCCAGTCTCAGGGTCAGCTGCTCTGGAGACGGCAATAATCGTGTCGGGATCAAGCGGATTGATAGCTATGGATACCTCATTAGGGTTTCGGGCATTGAGTTCGGATACCCGTATTACCTGATGGGTCTGGGCTATCACCTCGGCCCCGCACAGTAGAAGTCCAATTCCGCAGCTAACGCCAATTTGGCCCATCCTGCCCCCAATTCGCGAACTAATTGATCTTATGCGTTTCCTACTGATCGAACCAGCCGAACAACGAACAACCAGTTACGCTATAATCCAACTCCTTTCTGCCCTGTTTGGTGGCCGTGCTGGCCGCTATTGGAGGTCCTGATGGTTCGTCGAACCGCAAGTCAATTGTTCGCCGCTATCGTCCTGCTCGTCCTGCCATTTACGGTCGTCGAGACCCTGGCCGACACAGCGAGGCTTGAAGTGCCTACCTACGCACTCGTTAACGCCCGCATCGTGCCGGTAAGTGCGCGACCGATCCAATCTGGGACGCTTTTACTTCGTGATGGCAAGATCGCTGCGATTGGGCAAAGTGTGGACCCTCCGCCCGATGCCATTGTAATAGACGCCAGCGGTTGGACCCTCTACCCGGGCTTTATCGACGCTCACTCAGCACTCGGGATGCCAGTTCCACCAGTCCTACCGCAGAACAACGCTGAGCGCGCAAGAATCATCCAGGCTCGTCGGCGCGCCGGTGGGGTGACACCGGGCCTAACGCCGCAACTAACCGCGCTCTCGGTCTACGAGCCTGATCAAGTCGCCCTGCACGAAGCGAGAAACACAGGTATCACGACTGCTGCCATCGCCCCGCCCTTCGGGGTCTTTAAGGGACAAAGCGCCATCATCACGTTGCGCGAAGGTCCATTAACCGATCAGGTCGTTCGTGGCAATTGGGCTCAGCACTTGGGATTCCAACGCCTGCGGGGGGAATATCCGGGCACTCTCATGGGAGTTATGGCGTCGGTTCGGCAACACTATCTTGACGCAGACTGGTATGGTAATGCCTGGAATCGTTACCGTAGTCAACCGATAACGACCGACCGCCCAAGCTATAACGACACCCTTCAATCGCTGCAATCTTCGGTCGCCAGCGCACAGCCAGTTGTCTTCACCGCCTGGACCGAAAATGAAATTTTACGTGCGCTGAGGCTAGCTGACGAACTCAGCCTCAACGTAATCATCAGTGGCGCAGTCGAAGGCTGGCGTGTCACCGACGCACTGAAGGCAGCCGACCGGCCAGTCTTAGTATCGCTTGACCTCAGACCCCGCCAAGGTCCGGTTGGATTTGGTGGTGGCACGGGGACTGACCCGATCGAAAATCCAACTTCTGAGGACCTCGATGACGCCAAGGCAAACGCAGGCCGGCTCTACTCCGCTGGAGTAACGGTGGCCTTCACAGCCGCTGGATTGGATCACTCGGCAAATTATCTCGAGAACTTCCGCACCGCTGTCGATGCTGGGATGTCTCAAGATGGAGCGCTCCGGGCACTGACAATTACACCCGCCGAAATCCTAGGCGTAGACGGGACATTGGGTTCTCTTGACGTTGGCAAAGCTGCTAACGTTGTCGCCATCGAAGGCGACCTCTTCGACGAACACGCTCGTGTCGCAGCAGTCTGGGTCGATGGCACACGGTACGACGGTGACCTGGAGATGGAGACTCATCAAAACTCCGACTCCAATGACGACGAAACTGGGAATGCTGTAGAAGACATAAGGAGCCGTGCCGAAATTGAGCGACGTGCCCCAATCGGACCACTCGGAGGTGAAGTCCCAGTGACAGCGGTGCGCCACGGAACAATCCTAACCGCTGTGAACGACACCATCTCCCGCGGCACGGTCCTGATTGAAGACGGCAAGATAACCGCTGTCGGTCCCGATGCCCAGGTCTCAGTACCTGATGGAGCCAGAGAGATTGATGCAACCGGCATGTGGGTCACTCCAGGTCTTCTTGATGCGCATTCGCACATGTCGATCGAGGGGGGCGGCAACGAAGGAGCGGACTCCGTCACCCCTGAAGTTCGCATCATCGACGTAATCAATCATCGAGACGAGTCGATCTTTCGGGCGCTGGCAGGTGGCGTCACTACAATCAACGTCCTGCATGGCTCGGCAAATGTTGTTGGCGGTCAGAACGCCATTCTGAAGTTGCGGTGGGGTAAATCAGCTGATGAACTGCTGTTTGACAACGTGACCAGAGGCGTAAAATTCGCTCTTGGCGAGAACCCGAAGCGATCACGGACATCCACTCCCGGCGTCGATCGAAGATACCCTGGCACTAGGATGGGCGTGGAGTTCATGCTTCGGAGAAGCTTTGCGGATGCACGCGAATATCAGGCCGAATGGGATGAGTATGAGGCAGCCCGATCGCGCGGTACTGACGTCCTCGCCCCGCGGCGGGACCTCAGGCTCGAAGCGCTTTCGGACATTATGGCAGGGAAGATTCTCGTGCACGCACATTCCTATCGTGCTGATGAAATCTTGATGCTATTGCGAGTCGCGGAGGACTTCGGTTTTCAGATTGCCTCTCTCCAGCATGTGCTCGAAGGCTATAAAGTCGCCGATGAAATCGCGACTCATGGTGCCGGCGCCTCTACATTTACTGACTTCTGGGGCTACAAGATGGAGGCATGGGACGCCATTCCCTACAACATGTCCATCATGTATGAACGGGGTGTAACCGTGTCGGTTAACTCCGACTCCGACGAGCGTGTACGTCGGATGTATGTAGAGGCCGCGAAGGCCGTCAAATATGGTGGTGTTCCGGAGCAAGAAGCGCTCAAGATGATCACCCTTAACGCCGCTAACCACTTTGGGATCGACGACCGGGTCGGCTCAATCGAGGTTGGTAAAGATGGCGATCTTGCCATTTTTACGGCCCACCCGTTCTCAGGAAACACCCGCGTCCAGTACACGATCATCGATGGTCAGGTCTACTTCGACCGCGACCAAGTAGAAACTACTGAGGATGCGCTGGCGGAGTTAGGACTCGACACGGCCGAGATCGGCGGTGAGGGCGACATCCAACAGAATGTTGAGGACACGAATGATCGAATCGCTGAATGGACGCCGCCAACGCTTCCGCCAGCGGTACGTGCTGAACTGATGCCTGCCAGTTACGGAGACGTGGCCGAACCGATGCTGACAGCCGATACGATTCCGATCGCCATCGTCGGTGGACGGATCCTCACAATGACGGGTGCACCAATTGAGCGCGGGACCATCGTTGTCCAAGGTGGCCGGATTACGGCGGTAGGTGAGGAAGTGCGGGTCCCAGACAACGCGCAAGTCATCGACGCCACGGGCATGACGGTGACACCAGGCATGATTAACGCTGGCACTGTGATTGGGCTTTCCGAGATCGGCTCGATCGCGGCGACGAATGATACGTCGGAGATTGAGGAGATCAACAGTCATATCAAAGCCTCGGTGGCGATTCACCCTGATTCCGAGATGATTCCGATAGCCCGCGCCAACGGTGTGACAACGGCGATCGCAGCCCCACAGGGTGGCCTCATCCAAGGTCAGAGCGCGCTCATCGACATGGCTGGCTGGACATCGCCTGAGGTCGTTGCCCGTAGCCCACTCGCCATGCACATCGATTTCCCCGAGCGAGAAGGGGGCGGTGGCGGACCTGGTGGTGGCGGACCCAGCGGTGGAGAACAGAACCAAGAACGGGTCGACGCACAACTGAAGACGCTCGCTGACTGGATGCACCGAGCCCGTGCTCATGCCACCGCACTCGCGGCCGGAACAGTCAAGCCAACTGAGCAGACCTACACGCTTGACGCACTCGTCCCGGTCGTTTTGGCTGAGCTCCCCGTTGTCCTTGATGTGTCGAGCAAGGAAGGAATACTAGGAGCGCTCGCCTTCGCAGAGAGTTTCCAACTCAAAGCAATTATCGCTAGCACCAGAGATGTGTGGAAGGTGATAGACGAAATTGCCGAAGCAGGCGTTTCGGTAATTCTTGGGCCGATTCAGGCACAACCAGCCGATGGCGACCCCTATGATGCGGTCTTTGTTGCAGCGAAGCTCCTGCACGAGTCCGGCGTGTCGTTCGCATTTCGGACTGGCGGTGCTAGCGCAGCTCGGAATCTCCCCGACCATGCCGCGCTCAGCGTCGCCTTTGGCCTACCGAGGGACGTCGCTTGGCACGCACTAACCCGGGGTGCTGCAGACCTTCTTGGCGTAGGAGACCTGTATGGGTCAGTTGAGGAAGGCATGATTGCGAATCTCGTGGTGTCCGAAGGTGACCTGCTCGATATACCGGCGCAGGTGAAGCATGTCCTGATTCGTGGACAAGAGGTCAGTTTAGGCACGCACCATACGCGCCTGTGGGAACAGTACAGTGCAAGACCGCGGCCGAGATAGCGGCGTGTCTTTGAACCGTCAAACGCTACCTATCACCAGACTTCTCTTGGGATCCCCTGGGGCGCTCTGCGACCACGGTAAGGGCGAGCAAGTAAGGACAGGTGTGCCATGCAACTATTCCGAATTGTAACTATCTGCCTACTCGTCCTTTTGGGACTCCCAAAGGCCCCAGCCGAAGCGCAGGAGGCACGTCGACGGTGGGAACGAATGAATCAGATTCGGACGGAGAAGTTCGACCAAATACTGCCCGAGGCCATGCGTGAAAATGGTATCGACATGTGGATCACCATGATCCGCGAGGCAAACTACGGCACACTCTACCTTGACTTCGGACAAGGATACACGGGCAATACCGGTTATTACATCTTTACCGATCGAGGTGGTGACCGTATCGAGCGTGCCGCACTTGGTATTAATGGCTACCGCATCCGCGAGTCTGGCGCGTACGACCTGTTTCAACCAGCCGAAGACCTAGCAGACTTTGTTCGAGAACGTGACCCTCGGCGTATTGGCATCAACACTTCGCGGACAATCGGTCCAGTCGATAACCTAACCTATACCGGCCATCAGCAACTTGTTGAAACACTTGGAGAACCCTACGCGTCACGATTGGTCTCAGGCGAAAAGCTCGTCTCGGATTTCCGATCGCGCCGAACGACGACCGAAATCGCGGCGTTCGCAGAAGCTGGTGAGATTTCCCGTGAAATTGCCGAACGAGCCTTCTCAAATGAAGTGATTACACCCGACGTTACTATGTTGGAGGACGTCGCCTGGTGGATGATGGACCAACTGCTCGCTCGTGGTCTCGACACCTCATTTGGCATGCCATCGGTGTACATCACCGGCCCAGACGGCATCGAGTCGACCTCAAATGATCGAATCATCCGCAGGGGTGACCTACTAATGATCGATTGGGGCATCGGCTTCCTGAACATGTATACCGACATGAAGCGGATCGCTTACGTGCTGAGACCGGGTGAAGCTGACGCACCTCCAAGCTTCCAGCGGGCATTCGACAAGGGACGTGAAGCCCGGACCATCATCACCAACACTATCCGTTCTGGCATTGCTGCCGCCCAAGCCGAGCAGGAGGTCTACGATGCGTTGACCAACGCTGGATTTGCCCGAATCGGTTTTAATGAACCAACCAGTAACCCAGAGGTCACCGATGTGGTTATCGGCTCTCACTCGGTCGGAAACTCGGGACACGGTATCGGCCCCTCCATCGCCTTCTTTAACCCTGTGCGAATTGAATACACCCTGCGACCAACTAATCTACTCTCGATTGAACTGTTCGCCTATACAGCCGTGCCAGAATGGAACAACAAGAAGGTCAGGATTCCACTCGAGGACGACGCTGTGCTCACAACCCGCGGTATCGAATGGCTGTATCCGGTGAACAATAGAATCTTATTGATTCGTTAGGCTCGGCTTAAACGGTCTGTGTAGGTATTCTTTAGTCTTCCGGTTAGCACCTTCCCTTCAGCCCAGTTCTTGGCTGAACCTGAACATTTCTCCAATTTGGCCAACTGGCTTGCTTCTTGAGTTCAGTTCCTTTACTATACCGTATAGTAAATTAATAGAAAGCTGTCCAGGAGACATGGGCCAATGATTCCATCTACAGAAACAGTGACTAGGACCAAGCCAGGACGGCCGGTCGATCCCAGCGTCAGAAATGCCATTCTAGATGCGGCGTTGCAACTATTAGCTGAAGAAGGCTATACGCGAATGTCGATGGATGCCGTTGCAAAAAAAGCGGGGGTCACGAAGCCAACAGTATATCGCCGGTGGAAAACCAAGGAGAAATTGGCAATGGCGGCAATTGAGCAGTTGCTCGGAGATGAGGCACCCCCCCGCCCCCATCCGGCACCCTCAGCTCTTCGATCAATCCTCGGCACTCTACAAAAAACACTCTTCAGGCCTGACGGAATGCCTATCATCGGTGCCGTCATGGTCGAACAGCGCCACACGCGAGACCTAATTAACCACTTCCGGGAGAGGGTAGTCCAACCACGCCGAATGATGCTGCAGGAGGTACTCAAACACGCCGAAAAACGTGGAGACCTCCGCCCCAAGGCAGACATCGATGCAGCCGTCAACATGCTCATCGGTTCGTTTTACGCCCATTATCTAACTGACGAAAAGATCCCAGCAACGTGGGCTCGTCGGATCGTCGATACCGTATGGAAGGGAATCGCAGCAACCGACGGGGAGCGTGAGATTCGCAAACACTGACATGGAGTCCCCAGGTCAAGCTATTAAAATACCGTGCGCCCCACATCGGTAACCGGTGTATTCTGTCCGCTCCTGTGGACCTCTGACAAAGGTTTCTATCGGTAGTCGTGCTCGGCATAACCACGCACACTTGAGGGGAAAGTTTCAGATGAATAAGTCTAAATCGACGTTGGGTCTGGCCATCATTGCTGTGATCTTCCTCATTCCGTCATCCACAGCAGCACAAGAACCTGTTTACTGGGACGTCGTCGATGACATTCGGTCCGAAGGGTTTGACAACTCTCACGTCATGGAGAGCGCGGGCTATCTGGCCGATGTCATTGGCCCACGTTTCACCGGTTCTCCAAACATGCGCCAAGCACAAGAATGGGCCTTGGCCCGCATGACCGAATTCGGTCTCTCCAGCGTCGAGAAAGAAGCTTGGGGTGAGGAGACCGTGGGTTGGGAGATTCAACGGGTGTCGGTGCACATGACCGCGCCCGATTACCAGATGGTGATCGCCTACCCGTTCGCCTTGACTCCCGGTACGAGTGGGCCCATCGTGACGAATGCCGTTATCGCAACCATCCGGACCTCTGAAGATTTTGACCGGTATCGGGGTCAGCTCGACGGAGCTGTCGTCCTATCCACACCACCGATGCCAATGGGTCCACGTTTCACACAAGACGCGTTCCGGCACGACGAGGAATCACTAGGCGTCTTTGAAACCGAGGGAATTGACCTCCTGATTCGCCGCCATGCGAGAGGCCAGCTCGAGCAATCGAACTTTCAGCGGGAGGAAATCTCTGCTGACGAAGTTGAAGACTTCTACAAGGCTGAAGGAGTGGCCGTGGTGCTCACGGCGAGCATCGGAAGTGACGGCACTGTGTATGCAACCGGACATCCGACGACACGGAACAGGCGAACCCGCGCAGGGATCCAGAGCGCGCTACCGACACTCGCCGTTGCGACGGAGCACTATAACCGTATCTACCGGATTCTCGAGCGTGGTATCCCGGTCACAATGGACGTCGACATTCGCATCGGTTTCGACGAATCGGATCCAACGGGCTACAACATCATTGGGGAAATTCCAGGAACTGACCTAGCCGATGAAGTCGTGATGATCGGTGCGCACATAGATTCCTGGCATACCGGCACCGGCGCTACTGACAACGCGAGCGGTGTGTCCGTTGTGCTCGAGGCAATGCGCATTCTCAAGGCTATCGGCGCTCAGCCACGGCGCACGATTCGCGTAGCGCTCTGGAGCCAGGAAGAGCTTGGCCACAGGGGTTCTCGGGGCTACATACGACACCACTTCGGAGAAGACGGTGTCTACACACCCGACTACGATAAGTTCTCGGTCTATTTCAACATGGACAACGGCACGGGCCAGTTCCGTGGCGTCCACACTCAGGGCAACGCCCAAGCGACACCGATCCTCCAAGCCTGGATGACCCCGTTTCATGACCTACAGGTGAAGACAATCTCTCTCTTCAGTAACACGGGAACCGATCATCTGTCCTATAACAGGGTGGGACTACCCGGATTCCAATTCATCCAAGACCGGATCGACTACCGAGCAAGAACCCACCACTTCAACATGGACGTCTACGATAGGCTCCTTCCACGCGACCTGATGATTAACTCGGTAGTCATGGCGAGCTTCGCGTATCACGCCGCGATGAGAGAGGGAACGTTCCCTCGGCCCCGTACCGACTAAACGGCCGACTGAGCGCTTGGCCGATTAGATGGACTCGTGACGAGGCCTGTCGAGGTGAGGCTGTGTACTATAACTTCTAATGTCGCCAGCCTTAGCTCGTGCTCAACCGACAAACTCAGACAGAGCGCGGCGGCCTTAAACCCCGTCGCGACAGGGTTTAGACTTCCCCTCCAGGCTCGCTACACCGGTCCGCTGCCCGAATAGGCAATTCGGTGGTTGCTCCGTCAGATTTCGGCTATGATGCCCGTACGTGGGACCCATTTCTCCAAATTCGAAGGAGTTCGACAATGACCGCGCACGCACGACGAGACGGTGACGGAATTAGCCGACGAAATTTTTCCCGCTTATTGGCCGTCGGTGGCTCAGCTGCCCTCCTCGGCAAAACGGGTATTGCATTTGAACGGCCGGCGCCACTCCCCCAGACCCCAGCCTCGCCTGATGAAGCTTTCTGGCGGTCCGTGCGCGAGCAGTTCCCAATGCCGACGAATATCAGCGTTATGAATGCGGCCAATCTCTGCCCATCCTCGCTGCCGGCTCTTGAGGCAATGTACGAAAACACAAAGGACGTGGATGGCAATCCATCGTTCCAGAACCGTGCCAAGATGGGAGAGGGCAAGGTTAATACGCGTAAAATCCTTGCCGATTATCTACACACGACGCCAGAACAGATCGTTATAACCCGCAACACAAGCGAGGGCAATAACCTAGTATCGAGTGGCGTCGAACTCACAGCGAACGACGAAGTCATCATCTTCAACCACAACCATCCCAGCAACAACGTGGCCTGGAAGGAAAAGGCGAAACGCTACGGCTTTACGGTAACCGAGCTCGAAGTTGTAAATCCTCATCCGGGACCCGATTACTACATTGATCTCGTTCGTCGCTCGATCACAGCGCGTACCAAGCTCCTGTCGTTCACACATCTAACAAATACGGTGGGCGACCTTTTCCCAGCAAAAGCACTTTGTCAGTTGGCCCACGAGCATGGTGTCCTGGTTCTCGTGGACGGCGCGCAAAGCTTTGGACTAATGGACGTCAACCTCAGCGACATGCAGCCAGATTTCTACACGGGTAGCGCACATAAGTGGCCGTGTGGTCCAAAAGAAACAGGCGTTCTCTTTATCAACAATCGAACACACGACAAGATCTGGCCAAGTATTCACAGTGCCGGACGGGGAGACGTCGGTATCTCGCGGACTTTCGAGAGTTTTGGCCAACGTGATGAACCAGCAATTATCGCTTTCGGCGAGGCACTAAGATTCCAACAGCGGATCGGCATGAAGACGGTCCAAGCCCGTTCCCAAGAATTGGCTCAGTCATTGATGGAACAGCTTAGGACAATCGAAGGCGTGACCTTAACGACAAGCCAGGACCCGACACTGTCTCAGGCTGTCGTGGTCTTCGAAGTCACCGGTATCGATGCAAGGAAACTGTACAACGCGCTTTACGACAACGAGAAGATAGGCACCGCGGGTCGTGCTAACGGCTTACGAATTTCGCCGCACTTCTACAATCTCCATTCTGAGATCGACCGTACCGTTGCGGCAATAAAGCATTACATGACGACTGGTGTGTAGGGAATCGCTTTCCACTGAAGCCTAACGGATGCCGGGTCTTGACAACCCCTGGCACTGCCCTTTCTGAGGGTTCACTCTCCCCCCTCAGGGGATCCTACGGCGAACGTGGGGCCTCTCCTCAGCTCTCTGCAGTGAACACTAACTGCCGATCGGCTGTAGACGCTGGCTCGATGCAAACTAACGTAGGGGCGGAGAGTGCGAGATGGCTGATGAGAAGGATCGTAATAATTGCACCGTGAACCCTCATGTCTAAGACGCTAACGATCACTGACAATCGCACCGGGAAGCAATACGAGATTCCGATTGAGCACGGCGCGATCCGTGCCATGGACCTGCGTCAAATCAAGACGAATGCTGACGATTTTGGTCTTAAGACATACGACCCGGCGTTGATGAACACCGCTAACTGTGTAAGTCGAATTACCGATATTGACGGTGATCGTGGCGTGTTACTTTACCGCGGCTACCCAATTGAACAATTGGCAGAGAATAGTGATTTTCTCGAAACCGCCTACTTGCTACTTTCCGGCGAGCTGCCAACCACGGCGCAACTTAATAAGTGGAAGACTAACGTTACGCTCCATTCAATGCTTCACGAGAACGTCAAGAAGTTTATGGAAGGCTTCCGCTACGATGCTCACCCGATGGGCATCTTTCTGAGTACGGTTGGTGCCCTTTCAACCTTCTATCCAGACGCTAAGGACATTTTCGACGAGCAGTCGCGCCTCACTCAGACAGTCCGCCTCATCGCAAAGGTGCCCAGCATAGCAGCCTATGCTTTTCGACATAGTCAAGGCTTGCCCTATATTCCCCCTGATAACGAACTCAGTTTCACTGGGAACTTTCTAAATATGCTGTTCCGCATGGCCGAACTGAAGTATCAACCGAATCCAGTGCTAGAGCGCGCCCTCGACGTTTTATTCATCCTGCACGCCGATCATGAACAAAACTGCAGTACGACCGCTATGCGGACAATTGGCAGTTCGCATTCCGATCCGTACTCAGCATTAACCGGTGCAGCTGCAGCCCTCTACGGCCCACTCCATGGAGGCGCAAATGAAGCAGTGCTAAAGATGCTATCGGAGATCGGTACCGTTGATAACGTACCAAAGATAATCAAGAGCGTGAAGAGCGGAGAAAAAAAATTAATGGGGTTCGGTCACCGGGTCTATAAATCGTACGACCCACGTGCCAAAATCATTAAGCAGACTGCCGATTCTGTCTTCTCCGTAACAAAGCAGAACTCGAGACTTGATATCGCACTTGAGCTCGAACGAATTGCCCTGCAAGATGACTATTTCATCAAACGTCGTTTGTATCCGAACGTTGATTTTTACTCAGGCCTGATCTACGAAGCCATGGGCTTCCAGCCGGCTATGTTCCCGGTACTATTTGCTATCCCCAGAACTGTCGGCTGGATCGCTCAGTGGGAGGAAATGCTACTCGACACCGAACAAAAGATTTCGCGACCTAGACAACTCTACGTTGGCGCGACACAACGCGATTATGTAAATCGAGAAAACCGTTCCTAGCTCTGTCGGTGGTCACCGTGGCAAACGAAAACTGAGACCCATTCCGATAAACACATCCTCAGTTTGTCCAACGAGACCCCTCCCGATGTATAGGTCGAGTTGGACAATATCCGTTAGTAAAAACGTGAGACCGCTGTCCACTGCAATAAACCCTTCACTGGTCACCGTGTTACCCGTTTGCTTCTCATTCCCGAAGAATTCGAAGAACGCACTTAGGCGATCGGTTAGCCCTAGGCCGAGCGCCATCGAGTACAACGTAAGCTGATCGCGCTCGGGGTTACCAGCGGATGATTCCCACTTCGCTCCAACGTTATAACCGAGCGACAGTTTCGGAGACAGTTCGTGGGCGAATGCTACAAGAAACGAGGGGTCGATACCATTACTGGAATACTTGTCGCCCCCGGTCGGGAGCGATAATCCCCCAAGCAGTGCCATCTCTGGCCGCCAGCCATCAGCACGCTCGATAAGATTGACCTTGGCACCTAGGTGACTATCACCCAGCCCCAGGCTTCCCTCTTTCCCGACTACACCAGCGTGGCCAATACGAAGTTCCGTACGGCTACCAAGACCAATGCGGAGCAAAGTCCCTGGTACTTCATAACCGTTCACTTCACCATCACGAGCCAGAAGGTATCCCGTCTCCACCTGCAGCAGACCTCGTGCAACAACCGTAGCCGACTCGGTCTGGTCCGGACGGTCGGTAGTCAGTACCGGCGATTGGGCAATTGCGCGCTCACTGCCGACTGCTAGAAATATCAAGAAGGGTAACAGTCGCACGTTCTTACTGACGGGCACGAATCTCATGTGATACACGTGCTAGCTTAAGTAGGAGGATTTCCATTTCAGCCTCATAAGTGTGTCTAGCTAATTGCCCTACCTGTGCCTTCAGCACCTCAACCTCAAGCTCTAAAATGTTTCGTTGGTCGAGAAGGCCAGCTAGCCTCTGATCTGATAATTGGTCTGCCTCCACCGAACGGTCCAGAAATACGCGCCTCGCCAAAGTACCATCGAGTCCTGGCTCGCCAGCTACCTTGCCGACGCCATCACCAGTGTCATCGAGGATTGGACGTTCTGTCGACACACGACCCTGCTGCTCATACCACCGCCCTACGCCGCTACTGGCCCGCGTGAAAGCCTCCCATATCGACACCCGTCCATCTTTATCGAAATCGCTAGCTTCAGTTTTGAACGCCTCGACGAAGAAGGCAGCGAATTGCGTCTCGTAGCGCTGCTCAGGACTGTTAGTGGCAGTGATGACAATTCGTCGTTCACCAGTCAGGTACTCTAAAAACGGAAAGCTGGCAGATGTCGTATTCGCAAAAATGAGCCGTCCCGGCAGGGGTTCCAGAAGGCTGCGCCATTCGGCCGCATCGAGGTCTGGGCCGACAAGATTAAATTTGGCATCGATACCATCGAAGGTGCCGTGGCCAATGAGTACGACGAGTAACGTAGCATCATCGCTGAGACGCCGAGCCAGGGTTCTCGTTACCTGACGGATACCTTCCTGAGAAGCACGCCCCACGCGAGGCCCAGGGATTTCGGCTAGAACGAACAAATCTTCTTCTTGGAAATGTAAATCGCTGCGAAGAGAAGATACGAGCGCACCACGCCAACGATCGTACCGTTCTGCGTACGGCGATCCTCCGGACGCGCCAGAGACAATCAGCGCAAACCTTTGTTGCGCCGACGTAGACGCTCCAGCACTGACAATAAAAAGCACTGAAATCAGGAGGCGTCTACACCACCCACTCATCGCATTCCCCATTGTCGTCGCAGAAGCCATTCGACCGACGGCAGGAATACCAGAAGCAGAAATACCCAAACATTGTTCCAGAGATCAAGTCGGACCGACGTTGCCGAAACTGTCGCATTCTCCCGTAACTGCCCAGGTAATTCGCCCAGCGCATCAACAGGCACAACGGCACCTCCTGTTCGCTCGGCCAGCCTCGCCAGCACTTCGCTATTCATGCGTGGGTCAGTTAGCTCACGATCACTACCACCGACAAGGACCCGGGTCTCCACGCTTCCAAGACTGGACGATTCTTGGTCAGCCCGCACGTCAATGCGATAAACACCGGATTGCGCCGGTGTGAACTTTGCCGTGTACCGCCCTGCCACAGCGTCGGTCAAGCTAGGTCGTATCTCCTGGATATCACCAGCCGGCCCAGTCACGCGCACTGTTATCGACGCATTAGCGACGGTCTCATAAGTCGAGTCGCGACTCGAAATCTCCAGATGCACGACCTCACCAGCAACGCGGCCTCCCTCCGTCGAGACGGTTACTGGACCGGGCGCGATCTCTGAGAGCCAGCGGACCGTCTGTTTCCAGAACGTATCGTAGGTATCGTCATGTGAGGGAAGAAGCATCTTCCACCGCCACGATGCTTCTCCAGTAAACACCATGGTCCGCCCACGACCATACCGCTGCACAGCGATCAGAGGGTATAAGCCGCCACCGGCGCCGACCGTGTGTGCGAGCACCGATGCCCCAGGTTTCGGGTCGCCGAGTGCGGCAACTCCAGCCAGCGGGGGCACCGCATCCCACCTGGCTCGATTGATGTCAGCTGTCGTTCCTAAACGCATGAGGCCGTGATTCGCGCCGGCGGCGGTCAAGCTCACGGTGTTAGGCTCACGGACCGCGCCTTGAGCAATTGTCGTGGTGCGACTAGCCAGGTACAAAGGAAGAATTGTCTCAATTGGAGTGCTCGCCAGGCCACGACCTACAAATGCCTGCGCTCCAAACACTAGTAAACCGCCTCCCCGCTTCGACACAAAATCAACCGTCATGTTGAGCTGGTCTGGCGAAAAAAATTCCGCAGGAGTGTTTGCCAAAACGACGGCATCGTAGAAGAAGAGCGCGGAACGATTCTGAGGATAACCCGTCGAGAGCGCGGGCGTCCGATCGGTATCCCCCTGAATGTAAAAAGTGTTCTGTCCTCGGTCGTTAGCACCCTTCAGCACGACCGAATCTAACTCAATCCCTTCGTCCTGGAGCCAAGCCCGCTTAAGGAAACTGTGGTCATAACCTGGGGCGCCTTCAACCAATAACACCCGCCGCAGTCGACCTGACGGTGGCACAAGCACACGCATGGCATTGTTGTCCGGGGTCAACTCAGTCGGGTCGACAGGCAACTCAACTGTGTAGCGCGTCGCAACGTCTGATTTCGGAGATACACGGAACACGATTGGTAAAGGCGCACCTGATTCGGCTGGGGTCACCCAATCCAGTTGGACTAACCGCCCATCTTCCAGAAGCCTGACCTCGATTGGCTCCTTGCCAAATCCATGACTGACAACGGACGCGCTCAAATCAACAACAGAGTTGGCCAAGTTGGCTGGCCCGACCGACACATCCAGCACCTCACGGTCTCGTTCGATAACCGCCCGACCGACACCGACAGTAAACACCGGAAAAGCACCGGCACCCGAGACCTTGACTGACTCGCTGCCTGTCTCTCCGCCATCGGAAACGACAATCACACCAGCAACGGTTCGCCCACGGTAGCGCTCACGAACACCACGTAAGGCACCCTGAAGATCACTTTGGCGAGCGTCAGCTCGAAGATTAGTCGGCTCGACCGGGGTGAGTAATTCACCAAAGCCTAGTAGGTCTACATCGAAGACTTCGCCAACACTTGGTAGCAGAACCTCCTCAACCAATCGTGACGCTTCGTCGATCCGACGGTGGCCGTCATCATTAGCATCCTTCAAGCGCATACTGCGTGAAACATCAACGAGAATCGGCACGATTGCATCGAGACGATCGGTAGACGGCTCAAGTAGAACGGGACGTTGCAAGATCAAGATCAATAGGAGTAGCACTGATAGCCGGAGTGACATCAATACCGACCGAAGTCCAATCGATATCGGCACGAGCGGTCTCCAGTAGGCACGCAACGTCACCCCAACCGCACCAATTACCAGTATCGCAATCAGCCACCAAGGCATCAACGCATCAAAAACCATCGTCACTCCTGGCTACCACACGAACTATCGCCGTCGCTCCGCTACGGCCAACGCTTCGTAATACGCCTCTACCAACGCACGATAAGTCTCAGGAACCGATTCATCAGCACCACTACTCAAGCGTCCCCGGAGTTCCTCAACCGACAGCAGTCCCGACTGGCTTGCCTCAAACCGTTCGAGAGCTTCAGCCACCTCCTGCCTAAGCTCATCCCACCGCGTGAAATCCTGTTTAAAGGCCTCGGTACCGGGTGCGGACCTGGTGTACTGGCCGCTCAGACCATTAACCCGACCGGCCAATGAAGGGTTTTCACGTCGAAGCTCACCAAGGAGGTCCTCCGCACGTCTTAATTCACGGTCGTATGCTTCACCCAGTCGCGCTAAGCCCCCAGACTCGTCTTCGAGGTTCGGTTCTACATTGGTTGCTGAAGGCGCAAGTTCACCTGCCTCACCCAATCTCTCCAGAGCTTCAATTTGACGTTCGAGATCCCCTAAACGTTCCCGTAATGCTCGCGTCCGGTCCAGTTCCTCCGAAAGCCGCCGGGCTTCATCGCTGAGACCTCCAGGCACTAACTCAAGCCGTTCAGCCACCTGCGTCAGCGTATCCCTGAGGACACCCTCCGACTCAGTCAGACTACGACGTTCGTCCTCTGAAATTCCGTCTGACGTTCCAAAAGCACGTCGTAAGGTGTCAGCAGATTCACGGAGGCGAGGAGCCAGACGTTCTTCTTCGACCATGCCAGCCACCTCTTCTAGCGTCCCTCGACCCTCTGGATCATTGTCGAGCCTACGGGCAAGTACGCCGGTGGCCTCATGAAGAAGGTCGACCCGGTCGGCCATCTGAGCCTGCTCCTCAGCGAGGCGTGTTCCCGTGTCGCGACTCGCCTGACCAACTTCGAGCTGGTCCACTTCGCGAGCGATAACCGTTTGGGCGTCAGCAAGGTCCCTCGCTTCTGACTGTAGTTCAGCTACAGCCCTTTGGCGCTCTTCCGGATTGAGATACCGCAACTCCTGTTCAAGCGCACTGAGTCGACCTAGGGCCTGTCGACCACGCTCACTTGCACCGCTGAGATCCCCACGTCGAAGGTCGCCAGCTGCAGCGCGCATCGCTTCAGAGACTTCTCGCATCCGCTCCCCATCCAGTTGGGTTGTCGGTCGTGCCGCCTGGCTAGAAGCCTGACCACCGGAAGTTTGTTGGGTCGCTTCACCTAACTGGTCAAGCATCCGAGTTAGCCGCTCAGCTTCGTCCCTCAGCTCGGTTTGTTCTCTGGTCAGTCGCTCGAGCTGCTCTTGAAATTCTCGAGGGTCCACTTCAGGACCTTGACGTTCAAGAGCCTGCTTCCGGCGATTGAGATCCGATTGCCGGCCGGCCAATTCCCTCACCTCATCAAGCGCTTCACTTTCAGGGCTGTCTGGCTGGCCAGCCGATGAGCGCGTTTCGTAGTTCGTCTGTTGCTGACGACGCAACTCCTGGTCAAACAACGCTGAGAGGTCTTGACCTGGTCTTCCCGAGCCACCACCTACCGCCGCCTGCCGCCGGGAAACTTCCCGTTGCCGAATTTCGGCCTGAGCACGCAGCAGATGGTTTAGTGCCGCCATCTCGTGGGGAATAGCCTCGTTAGTCTCAATATTGTCCAATGCCGTCTTCGCGAAACCCATGGCGCGAACTGCAAGATCCAACGGTGCTCCATCACGCGTTCCACTTGATGCCACTTCACCCTGCCGTCGTCCTGGGCCAAACTCCTCAAGAGCTTGTTCCGTGCGCACCTTGAGTTCATCCTGAGCACGGGCCACCGTACGGACCTCGTTCTCGACCCTAGAATCCTCAACCTGTCTATCGAGTTTCCACGTAGCCACTACGATCGCACGTTGAGCAGCCGTCAAATCAGCAAGACCTGTACCACCATCACCCCCTTGTGACTGGCTCTGCGCTTCAACAAATTCCTGTTCAAATGGCGTAACGTCAAGAAAGTAGATGTCACTACGCGCTTCGGTGGATGCCTTCGCTCGATTCACATCCAGTGCGCGCGCGTAATAGGTAACAAAGTCACCAGGCACAACATCAAGATCCTCAATGTATAACGTATAGATTCCAATCCTTGTCGTCAGATCAGTCGACCCTAGAAGTGGCACAGCCTGGTCTTCATCGCCCCTAACTGCATAGACGATCTCAAAGCGTTCGAGACCATAATCATCATCGGCACGGGCTTCGATGGTCACCTCCTCCAGTGGCGTAACCGAGCGGTCCCCATCTGGTCTGAGAATCCTGACGACGGGAGGAAGATCAGCGATCGCGCGAATAAAGTACTGGCCCTCGCTCAAATTACTGAGACCCTGATTGTCGGAAAGGGTCACCCGATAAGCATCATCCGCCGAAACCTCGAAGCTCCCAGTCAACGTCGTGTCGTCCCGGAGCGCCAACGGGATGAGAGACCCGTCCGAAAGCACCATTGCACCATCCTCAATCGGCTTGTCCGCGTAGACAGTGAGCGTTACCGCCGTACCAACTGGTGCATACACATCTCCGCTGTCGATCTCTATACGCCGCTCGAGCCGAGTAAATAGTGGATAGTCGTATTCGACGTCAATCCGATCAATATGGGGCACCATGAGTGCCGTCACGTTGTACTCATCCGACCATGCACTAGCTGCACTCACCCGATAACGAAAACTCTCTCTGACCGAGGTAAACTCGAACTGGAAACTTCCGTCGTCCGGCCGCATCTCAATGTCTTGCCATTCGTCACCTGACTCAACTTGTAACACCGGATGAATTAGGCGAGATGTAATCGTGACCCCTTCCACCTGCGCGCGCACCTCCAGCGATCCACCCGCCATCACACGGGCATCACCTGGCGAGACGTTGATTCGGACAGTCTCAGGAAACGCATACAGACTTGCCGCATCAACAGCTCGTTGAGCTGGTGTCAGTGCCAAGCTGAGCGCGGTCACGAGGACGATACCGCCGGCCACGCAAAGGCCGATTGCACGTCTGATCTGCGTGCTCGAGACCACGCGGTCAAGTTGCACAGTCTGAACCTGATTCGAGGCATCAGTAATCACCATCGACTGAACCGCAGATCTCACGGTACGACTACCGAGTTCAACTGCACTTGCTAGCCGGTCCTCAAATTCCGGCACTTGCTCTTCAATAAATCTGGCCACTTGTCGTGGGGACGGAGTTTTGCGAAGCGGCCACCATATTAAAAGGGTTTGACCGATCGCTACGACTGCCGCCGTCAGTGCTAATGCAATAAGCGATATGCCCGTCGGCAGCCAAAAGTGATCCACCATGACTGCAACTAGCACGATCACGCCGACACTACCAAAGACCCTAGCGCTACCACGCAACACGGCAAGCGTGACCCAGCGTCGTCTGACCTTGGCAAAGAACGTCCAGAGTGGCTCGTCTTGACTCTGCATGCCCCCTATCCCGTCCGGCGACCTAGAAGACTCTCAGCAGCGAGTGCCAATATCATCAGGCCGAGTGCGTAACGCCAGTATCCGCCGTCTCGTTCCCGTTCATCCATTGCGTGGTCAGTTGTTGAATTGATCGTAATGCCTACCTTTGCTACCTCGGCCTTGAATTCGGCAACTGACATGCTCGTCATATCAGATTCTTCCCGATCGACGTTGATTGCCACCCGTTGCGAGTCGGCTAACTCAATAAATCCTGGACGGCGAACACTCTCCCGTGGACCGTCGCCAACGACCAACTCACGCGGTTCATTCCTATCGCCACTGAGGTGCCTTAGTGTCTCGTGCACGAACGGTACGAACATCGGATGACGCGGAAAATCGTTCCACGCACTTTCGAAGTCCGAACCGAATACAAGTAGTCGTCCAAGATCGAGGTCATGTTCCATTAGCGCGGCCGTCCCATCACTGAAGTGCGCAAGCACGCTACCGTCTGTGCTTGAATCCAGTCTCCGAGTCCGCACATACCTAGCCTGAGCCAGGTTTCCCAGTTTCTGTCCAAACGCCTGAAAGATCGGGTGCCTTCCATCAGCCGGTACAAATCTTCGGTCCACCGAACCTGTGTCATCATTTTCCGGTACGGAAGGGCCCACGCCGCCAAATCCCGAAAGCATGAGCGGTTCTATATCGGGACCGGCAACAATGAGTACTCCGCCTCCCGCGCGCGTAAATCTCTCCAATCCAGAAAGTCCCCGACGGTCCAGTCCACGAGTAGTCAACAGCAGGACCACGGCTGGCGGAACGTCTGCCTCTGACAAACTCGACGAAAGCATCGCTGCCGCGGTCTGCGCAATCTCAAATCTTTTCGCAACATCTCCAACCCGAAGGGCCTGGTCTAGATAGAACGCCTCAACCGATGAGTCTCCACCCTCTGTGACCAAAAGAATCCCAAGTGGCCTCGGCGGCGAAAGCATTAAGTAACGAGCATCGTCCGCTTCGTAGCCGGTAGCATCATTTATGATGACGCTAGCCTCACCACGTTGCGGCAGGACAACAGGGAAAACAACCTCGGTGCTACCTCTCATAGGTACCGTCACCACCGCCTGGTCCACCTCGGCCCCATCGACAAGTAATCTGGCAGTTACCACTTGGCCCACCAGACCACCGTTGAGCAAGGTAGCCCTCGTGTTAGAAGGGCCGGCCTGAATCTCAGTCACAGCCAAATTGCCCATTGGGGGCTGAATGGTTACAACGTCGAGTGGAATCCGATCGGGTAATACGCCATGATCACCAGACACCCAGCCGCTCCGTTGAAGATCTGTGACAATGACAATCTTTCCGGTCTTGTCTCCAATGACCTGGGCTGCCCTATCGAGCGCAAGTCGATATCGAGTGGCGCCCCATCCGGTCGAAAGCTGAGCGATGGCTGCAAGCGCCTTCTGACGGTCAAGCGACGGTTCAGACACTAGAACCGCACCTTCATCAAAAGCCACAACTGCTACTTCCCTGGAAAAATTTTCCGCAAGTACGGCGTTAACCGCTAATTCGCGCGCACGATCAAACCGGCCTTGACCGGACATGCTGAACGATCGATCGACCGCCACAACGGTCAGGCCCCCAGTAAGGCCGACCAACGTACTAGCGAGATAGGGCCGCGCAAACGCCACAGCCAGCAAAACTAGAGCCGTCACCCGCAGAGCCAACAAGATCCACTCACGCAACATCCGTCGATTTGTTTGTTCAACCTGTGTCTTTTTAATCAGAAAGACTGCAGAAAATTCTCGGCGCGCTGCTGGAGTTCGCTTCAACAGGTGCAGTAGGACCGGAATGGCGGCCGCGGCCAGCCCAAGAAGAAACGCCGGAACAAGAAACGATACACCGAACATTTAGTTTCACTGATGGCCGTCTTCTACTGACGGCGGCTGCGTGTCGACAAATAACTCATGAGTGCGAAATCCAGTGACTTGGATGTATCCACAAGTTGGTAATCAATCCCGACCAGACCAAGTTCGCGCTTGTAATGAGACACAAGTGATTCAATCTCACCTAAATAGTGGTCACGTACTTCGAGCGGAGCTGCCATCACCTCGTCTGACGTCTCCATATCGCGAAAACGCGTTAGCCGATCGTATGGAAACGTAAGCTCATCATGATCCAAGAGATGAAAAACAACGATGTCTGTACCACGGAAACGAAGATGCTTTAGACCTTGAATTGTCTTTACTGGATCGTCAAGCAGGTCAGAAAGCAAAACAACAACTCCACGTTTAACTAATGAGTCAGCCAATTGGTGAAGTGGCTTCGCCACGTTAGAGCGAGTACCCAGAGATAACTGGTTTAGCGCTAGCAGCACTGACCTTAGATGCCCAGGACGAGCGCTCGGTGGTAGGTGGGTAACGATATTGTCGTCGAACGCAATAAATCCTACCGCATCACGTTGACGATTCATCAAGTAGGCAAGCGATGCTGTTAAATACGAACCGTACGCTAATTTAGTAACATCTCGGGATCCGTAACCCATCGAGCCGCTGACGTCGAGTAGAAGGTGACACTCTACGTTGGTTTCCTCGTCGAATTTCTTAACGTAGTAACGATCGCTTCGGGCATAAACCTTCCAGTCAATCGTCGATAGATCGTCACCTGGAAGGTACTGTCGGTATTCTGCAAATTCAACGCTGAAACCTTTAAATGGACTTCTGTGTAACCCTGACAAGAATCCTTCGACGACGGTCCGTGCCCGCAATTCCATGGAGCCAATACGAGCAACGACGGCTGGATCAAGAAAGCGAACTTCACCTCCCGTCGCCTTCATCGCCATGTTACATCTCACTCCGGGGCGGCGGAACCGCCTCAAGAAGTTGAGTCACCAACTTATCAGAATCGACCTCCTCAGACTCAGCGTAGAAGTTCGTGATTATCCGATGGCGAAGGATCGGCGGTGCTAACGCCGCAACATCACCAACGGAAACATGGAACCGCCCGTGCATAAGTGCACGAGCCTTTCCTCCGAGAATCAACGCCTGCGAGGCACGTAAGCCGGCCCCCCATTTCACCCACTGCTGAATAAAGTCAAGGTTCGCACGTCGGCCTGGGCGGGAGGCATCCACTAAACGGACTGCATAGCGTGCTACCTCTTCAGAGACATACACTTGTCGAATTAATTTCTGAAAATCGGTAATGTCAGAGCCGCGCAAAACACACGAGGCCGGCTCTCGGCTGGCTCCAGTCGTTTCCGTAACAACACGTACCTCTTGGTCCTCCGAAAGATAGGTCATTACGATGTTAAACATAAACCGATCAAGTTGCGCTTCAGGTAACGGATATGTACCTTCCAACTCAATCGGGTTTTGGGTGGCTAAAACAAAGAAGGGTTGGTCGAGTTGATAGGTCCGACCCGCTGCCGTAACATGGTATTCTTGCATCGCCTCAAGCAGGGCCGCCTGCGTTTTTGGTGGCGTTCGATTAATTTCGTCGGCCAGAATGATTTGTGAAAATATCGGTCCTTTAACGAAACGCAGCGCCCGATGCCCGCTTTCCTCGTCAAGAATCTCGGTTCCAGTAATGTCGGCTGGCATCAAGTCAGGTGTGAACTGGATCCTTCCAAAGGTCAAATCCAAGATATCTGCCAAAGTCTTAATCATTAAGGTTTTCGCTAGTCCCGGAACGCCAGTGATCAGACAGTGTCCACCCGTAAAGAGTGCAATTAACACCTGATCGATGCACTCGTCTTGACCAACAATCACCTTCCGTAGTTCAGCGAGGATCTGCTTGCGGCCATGCCTAACGCGCTCTGCCAATTCGGTTGCAGTGGTCTCCGATATTGTTTCCATGCGCCGTTTGTCACTCCCGCTATCAATGGGTCAATACGTAGATGATCTCATTGATCATCATTCGATACGACTGTCCCGTGTACTTGATGTAACCTGGATACTCTTCAGCGTTCGACCACTCCCAGCCGTCCCCCATATCAGTATTCCAGTTGATGAGAACCATTGGGCGGCCCTCATCATCTAGCACAGCACGTAGCCGTGGCACAAAGCCGCCCTTTTCCCACGTTCGGCCACTAAAAAAAGCACCTAACCCTGGAATCTGAGGATAGGAATCAATCTTGTAGAAACAGCTAAAAATCGGATGATCTGACTCAAGATCGACAATGTCATACTCAGGTAGCACCTTTGAAATCTGTGCGACAAAGTGGTCCCATTCAATCGGCCCATGGAAATCATCGAACGTGATGGTTCCACCACGCAATAAAAACTCGCGCAACCTCGTAACCTCATCCGCTCCCAATTGGAGATTGCCAGGCTCCACAAAATAGAGCCACGGATATTCCCAGATCCGTTCTTCGTCCAGTGTTACAACGATCGGATCATTCACCTTGATAGAAGTGAGCCGTGAAAGGCGACGAGAGAGGTTTTGCTCGGCTGCCGGCGCGTCGATAGCCCACGGCTCGTTCCAATACTGACGAAACCTAGCCTCGTTCATTGTTATTGAGGTATATCGAACGCGTACAAACGTCCACTCCAAACCGACGAATCGGTTACCCGAAACTATTGAAATTTGTTCGTGTACACGCGCAACGAGCGGCTGTGCGATGACCGCGAGAGCCACCAGCACTCCCACCGCGAAAACTGTCCGCACTGCGTAACTCTGCATCTCCGCACTACGTGCTCGCTTCATACTTATGGCAGCTCCCCCACTGTACGGAGCAGTAATTCCTGACCTCGTTCATACGAAGGAGCGATCTCAAGTGCAGCCAGCGCATGTTGTTTCGCCTCGCCTATTTTGCCAGCAAGGATCAGACTTTCAGCCAAATCACAATGAGCAACCACGACATCCACTGGACCTGCAGCTAATGCCACACGAAACTCTTGGACCGCTTTCTCTATCTCACCACTGTCCAGCGCCAGCCGACCAAGTGCAGCATGCGGCACGACGTCAAACGGATCAATCGCGATGATACGCTCGTAAGCCACTTGCTGATGCTCTCGGTGTCCCGTTTCCTCAGCTAGCGCTGCCAACTGCCGGGCCGATTGGAGGTCCTGGTGATCATACGCCAGCAGACCTACCAGTTGGTTCATCGCGCGATCACGCTGACCTTGTTTAATCGCGATCTCGGCCAGTAATGCACGTGGGCTGTTGGCTCCAGTCGCGACAGTTACAAGTGTCAACGCATGCTCTAACACATCAACCGCAGCATCGAGCTCGCCTGCAGAGTAGAGAGCATGGCCATAGGTCACCTGAATGGCATAACTAGCAGGATAGGACCTCGCCAATGCGCCGAGCATGTCGAGTTGTGTGCCCGCCTCTGGGAGCGGCCCAGACACAGGCTGCTGTAATGCTCGCTGTAAGCTGCTAAACCGCTCCTCAAGAGCAATATCAAAGCTTTCTTGCAAAGCGTCAAAATCGGTTCCAGCTATCTGCTCAAGTAATGCCTCGGTATCAAATCCTTCTGCATAGCCACGTAGCATCTCAGGCAACATATCCTCACCATACAAATCGACGAGATGTTCAACTACGAGAGACGCTTGATAGTAGGCTAGGACAATCGTTTCCGGTTTCGTGAATCCGATATTCAGTTGTCGTAACGGTAACGTCTCACCACTTTCAAGCGCTTGCGCAAAAGTCAATTCCATATTACGACCCCAAGCAGGATTCGCTAGCCCTTCTTCGTAGACTGAAATACCTTCAGTCAGCCAGCGCGGCACACGGTTACGAGACATCTGCAAGGTAATAACGTGTGCCATCTCGTGCCACAGAGTCGCTTGCCAGTTAAAGGTGCCGGGGGGGCGGGCGCGCGGTGAATCCATCGTAACAACCCGTCCGAAGCAAGCCCCGAGCGCGCCGATCATTCCAGGTAGCCCCAAATTACGTACAGCGAAATCATCGTGACGGGGAAATACTTCAATTAGAATTGGCCCGTCTATCTCAACACCGTAACGGCCGCCAAGCGTCTCAAGCGCCTGAGAAGCGAGAGACACAACGTAATCACCCAGTATGGGGGACTCGCTTGGATGAAGACGGACAACCAAATCACCCTTTCGAATCGTCTCAAACTCGTCTACCGCATCCAACATTTGTAGCAAGTTGAAAGTAACGATATTGAAAGGATCGGTTTCGAACGATTGATCGAGCTGCTCCCGAGCACTCACCTCATCGCCCGTGCGAAGTAAATGCATGCCCAATTCAGCCTGAGCGAGCGGGCTACCAGGCGATAAATCCAGTGACTTCTGAACTAATGTAACCGCTTCGTCAAACCGGTAATGACTCGCCGCCTGAGCCCCTGTCACACGGTAGACCTCGCCGTAATGAGGATTGAGCGCAAGAACACCAGCAACTTCAGTTTCAAAATCTTTAATCCGGTCTTCGATATAAGCAATGGCAGCACGTAGAGACCGCGCTTCAAAACTATTCGCGTTAATGCTGAGCGCTTGCTCAATTATCAAAGACGCGTCGTCGTAACGCCGTTCCTGAAGAGCTAACTCGGCTAGGAGTAGATGGGCCGCCTCCGACGACTCGTCCAGTTCAATTGCACGGCGGGCCATTTCGGCTGCATCAGATGGATTTTCACTCACCAACGTGCGTCCGAGTCCAACATGTGCAGGTACCCACTCAGGATCAGCGGTTAGGGCCGTTCGAAATGAGCGAACCGCATCCTCGATGTTATATTTTTCTAGAAACAATTCGCCCCAAGCAGTATTAATAGCTGGGTCTTGGGGAGCTGCCGCTGCGGCGCGCCTAAAAAAATCATTCGCCTCACGAGACTGGCCAAGAGCACGTGCGGCTTCGGCTACCCGAAGTAATTCCACATCGACCCGACGCCTTGCCCCTGTGTTAATGATCGGGGCTAGAGTATCTAAAGCCTCAGCAGACCGACCAAGGCGCGTCAGCAGGAGCCCAAGTTCAAGAGCCGCTTCGCCAGTCGAGTCGATCCTAATTGCAGGAAGGAAGAGCCGCTCCGCTTCAGCGTAGTTTCCCTGCCTCGCAGCAATCAGGCCCAACACTGCGGCCGCCGTGGAATCGTTTGAGCCGCGAGCAATTGCGAGACGTCGTGCCTCAGCAACATCACCTAGTGCCAGTGCACGCCTAGCAGCACGTAGAAAATCGTGCCGTTCGGACACTTCACTAACTGCAACTGGTTGTACGCCTGAGCTTTGTGTTGATGCGCTAAGCGGACTACCCAACCAGACTGCAGTTATGCAGGTAAGGACGGAGAGGAGCGCTCGAGACGGCCGCGACGCCCCGCCACGGCGCAACCCTTGATCCAGCAGAACCATGCTACGAATGGCACGATTATACCCCCGAGTTTGAGTCAGCCCTAGTGGCACTCACCTTCGTACTCGCCGTATTCCGAGGGAATTCGACAAAGCAGGACCGGGGAGGAACTGATCTAGAAAAATGCAACCGACTGATGGGATGGAATCTCAAAGCGATTACGGCAGCGTGTACAGACAACATAATCATCGACGCGTACCATATAGTCTCGCAATTTCCCAAACAATGCCCGGTCACGCTCGTCAGCGCCACGAGGTGGACGTTCCTTCTTTACGCGCCTAATCCAGCAAATCTTATACTCTCCACGATGACGACACTTAGGACAGCCATAGGTTGTAGGCTTTAGTTCCTGTTTTTCGTTAAAGAACTCCCGTTCGTTAAGCGCCATTCCGGGACCGTGTTACAAAATTTGAACTCGTTGCAGTGGTAATCCGTCGTAACGCTAGTCAATCCTTGACGAACATCACGAGCGACCAAATACGAGGGAAGTTGACCTTCTCGATCGACACAGGACAAAGCCCTGCTTGCACCAGCAACGCTCGAAGGTCAAGATCAGCCTTGAAACCCAGGTGGACCGTAAGGGGAGACAATATCCGTTCGATCCGAGCGAGAAACCTCCGTTCGCTGAGAAAGTGGTTCAAAACAATGATCCGCCCTCCCTTCCGGCACACGCGATACATTTCCTGCACCACTGATACCGGATCAGACACGACACTAATCACGTAAGGAGCATAAACCAGATCGAACGATTCATCAGGGAACTGAAGTTTTGTGGCATCCATTTGCTTTAGGCGTACGTTCCGCACCCCGCGCCGTTCTAGCCGGCGTTGCGCACCCTCAAGCATTGACACGGACAGGTCGATTCCTGTGACCTTACAATCGTCGGGGTACAGCACCGCACTTATCCCAGTACCAACCCCAACCTCAAGCACCTCGTCACCCGCCTGGATGGCCAAACGCTTGATAGCCTTTAAGCGACCAGGGTGCAGTGCTGGACCAAACATCACATCAACGATTGGCCATTTACCCAAGTAAACCGACGAAATCCGTTCGTAGACTTTATGAACGAAGCTGGTTTCTACAGATACGGTCGAAAGCGCCCGCGTACCCACATCGGACGACACCATAATGTCATTGTCCGATACCGATTCTTGGTCAAATAGAGATACCAAAACCCTCCCTCACCTCGGCACGCGCTCTTTGCGTGCGAACGAACCACGACTATATCTTGGCGGTGAATACAGAGCAAGGCAACGGCCAAGCGATGATAGTTCCCGATCGCCTCCTCCCATAGATAATCTCACGGCCTTGTCGCGGTCATCAGTCAAGTTCGCAAAGGTCGCAACTCTCTTCTGAACCATATTCGTTATAACTTATTCACAAATAAGATCATTGGTCTAATGACACGTTTGACACCCTGTCGGGGCACCGGTATAGTTTTTCGGTTGACCGGTACAGGATTGATGCCAAACGTCTTTCCGAGCTGCCGCTGTTATCTGCCACGGTGCTGAAACTCCGGTCGGATGGCTAACGATGACCGAATCTAACTCGTCTTCCGAAAACAGCGAAGACAGCCGCCTTGATCACCCCTCTTCTTCCTCGTTGGAGGCGGCGAGCAACCCTACTATGCACAGGTCTAAAGCTGCTGCGCTTATCAAGCGTTTAATACAAGAGGTCGTCAACTGGTTCAAAACCTTGGCATCGGCAGCAGTTTACGCGACCCTAATCGTAACCTTCGGTTTCCAAGTGGCACGTGTCGAAGGCCAAAGTATGGCGCCAACGCTGATCGATCAGGATCGACTAATCGTCAATAAGCTCATCTACCGACTTGGCGAGCCTCGACGTAGCGACATCGTCATGCTCTTTTATCCGATCGACCCTGGCAAGTCATTCGTAAAACGAGTCATTGCCGAAGAGGGTGATACTTTCCGAATTGAGAACGGACTCGTCTTCGTGAACGACGTGCCTGTACGAGACGACTACATACCTCAAGGATTTAGGAGCTACGAAGACTACGGGGAGCAGGTCGTGCCGCAAGGCTATTACTTTGTAATGGGCGACCACAGGAACAACAGCTCCGATAGCCGACATTGGGGAATGGTTCCGAAAAAATACATCATCGGTAAAGTTCAAGTTCGATGGTGGCCAATCCCCACCGCCCGAGTATTTTAGTCGCTTAGAGATTCCGCGTAGAGCATCTCGATCACTTTGTTCCAGCGTTCTTCCACCACACGACGGCGCACTTTCATTGTCGGCGTGAGTTCACCGCCCGCAATTGAGAACTCGGCAGGTAGAAGCTTAAACCGCCTAACCTGCTCAAATCCGGCCAGGGTAACGTTCACCTGGTCTACGACTTCCTGGTATAGCGACTGGACGTCAGCCCGTTCCACAAGATCCTCAATCGAGATAAAACTCGCTCCGTCTCGGAGGACGAGTTCCTCAAGCTGTGCTCGATCTGGAATTAAAAGTACGGCGACAAAACGACGTCGGTCACCAAGTAGTAACGCTTCAGCGACGAGTGGACTCCTTTTAAAACGCGCCTCAATTGGCTGTGGCGCAACGTTCTTTCCATTGGAAGTAACAAGAATGTCCTTCTTACGGTCAGTAATACTCACGTAACCATCGTCGTCGATATTGCCGATATCCCCTGTGTGAAACCAACCATCGCGAATCACCTCAGCGGTCGCATCAGGCTTCCCGTAGTAGCCCTGCATCACATTCGGCCCACGAGCTAGCAGCTCACCATCTGGCGCGACTTTAAGGTCAACCCCAGGTATCGCCTTGCCAACAGTGCCAATCCGCACAGCCTCCGGTGGATTAAGGGTCAATACCGGAGCCGTCTCCGTTAACCCATAGCCTTCAACGATTGGCATTCCAATTGCGCAAAAAAACTCAGCCGTAGATATCCCTAATGGAGCTCCCCCTGAAACAATTAACCTAAGCCGGCCACCAGTACGAGCACGAATCTTTCGAAAAACCATTCGGTCAGCGAGTAGGTTTTGAAACCGTATATACCAAGGCGCAGACTGGTTTGCGAACTGTCGTGAAGCACGGCTCCATCCAGCACTGATCGCCCACCCGAAGATTTTCCGGCGTATAGCTGGCGCCTGAGCCACTGATTCGAGGACCCTAACCTGCACCTTCTCGTAGACTCTCGGGACACCAGTCATGATGGTCGGTTTGATCATCCGCAGATCACGAGCGATTGTTTCGAGTGACTCAGCAAATGCCACCGTGACGCCCTCACATAGATATGCATAAACCACGGTACGCTCAAGCGAATGACTCAAAGGCAAGAACGACAGCGCAACGTCGTCAGACTTCATCGAAATCATCTGAAGTGATGCCCGAACATTTGACAGGATGTTTACATGGGTAAGCATTACACCCTTAGATCGTCCAGTTGTACCCGACGTGTAAATAATGGTTGCAATGTCGTTTGGACTAACGCCATTTACAGTCTCACGATAACGCTGCGCAAGACCTTCCTCAGCAAGCAACCGTCGCCGGCCACGTTCGGCGACATCGCACAACCCCATCTCACCAGATTCGTCACGAGAAGTCTCATCACTTTGGCGATCGATCACCACCACGATTTCCAACTGAGGTAATGTTTGCAACACACTCCGAACCTTGGCGGCCTCAGCCTCACCCGCAACAATGGCAAACCGCACCTGCGCATCGTTAAGGATTTCAAATATCTGCTCGCTTGCAAGAGTCGGATAGAGAGGCACTGTGACCGCACCGGCAGAAAGAATGGCAAGGTCTGCGATGACCCACTCAGGGCGAGTATCCGAGATAAGCGCAACACGATCACCAGGTTGGACGCCGAGAGCACTCAAACCCAAGCTAATGACACGAATTTCTTCAAAGAGTTCTTGACTAGAAAACTCATCAGCCCCAGTAGCACGACAGCGCTGAAATAAGACTGGCTTTGAAAGTCGATCGGATATGTGAAACGGTAAGGAAGCTAACGTCTTAACTTCAGAATCCATCAGACCACTTAGTCCCAAGGGGGTAATGAGCTTTAGTATCCTACCGCCAGCTCATTCTGATCGCCGATAGGAACCCGAACGTCCACCAGTCTTCTCGATTAAACGAATTTCACCGATGACCATCTCGCGATCGATTGCCTTGACCATATCGTAGACAGTCAGCGCTGCTGAAGTTACTGCCATCAAAGCCTCCATTTCGACACCCGTACGCGCCTCGGTGCGAACTGTGGCTGTGATTTCGTAGCCACCTGCAGTCGGTTCGAGTTGTACATCGACGTGAGATAGCGGCAAGGGATGGCAGAGTGGAATTAAATCCGATGTCCGTTTAGCAGCCATGATGCCAGCTAACCGTGCAGCCTGTAGCGGATCACCTTTGGCGACGTTACCAGCGCGGATTGCTTCTAGTGCCGTTGAACCGATCGCAATTGATCCTTGCGCGACCGCTTGGCGGTTGGTGACGTCCTTCGCACCAACATCAACCATGTTCACTCGTCCACGACTGTCCACGTGAGACAATTGTCGACTTGGACTTGGAGCGGTCTCTGGCGGCTTACCTTTAGACACTGTCGCCACCCTTCCCCCGCGCCAAATAAAACGATAGGCTCTCCAATGACACTGTCAGGTCAACATTCTTCAACTTCACTTCGTCTGGTGCGCGTAAGGCTTCCGGCGAGAAATTCAAAATTGCTTTGATTCCGGCCGCCACAACCTTATTAACCACCCCCTGAGCCGAACTAAAAGGCACCGCAATCACTGCGATGACAATCTGCTCCCGCAGAGCAATTCTTCGGAGGTCTTCGATATCATAAATTGGTACTCCCCCCCGCGACTGCTGGCCAATCTTCTCGTGAAGATTGTCAAAGAGCGCTACAATTTTGAAACCCTCCAGCCTGAATCCCGAATAGTCGGCTAGCGCGAGTCCAAGATTGCCAGCACCCATAATGGCAACCTTCAGGTGGAGATCGAGGCCTAGAATCTGGCGGAGTTGCCGCTTCAAATCCTTCACGTAGTAGCCGACCCCCCGCACCCCCAGTTCACCGAAATGCGCGAGATCTTTCCTAATTTGCGGTGCGTTCAAATCGAACCGATCAGCGAGCACCTTCGACGACACGGTCCGTATGTCTTCCGCATCTAGCTTATTCAGACATCGTAAATAGACCGATAAGCGATTCGTCGTAGCTTCTGAGATCTGAGTCGACATAGCTTCTCTGATGACTTATTAAACGCCCACAAAAGAGCCGCAGTCAGGGTGTGCGGTCGATATCCGTTGATCATAGCAGCCGACCACGGTGGCTGCACAGCGAGCCAAGATACACCACTACTACCGCCATCGAGCCTTCTAGAATCCACTCGGGCAATGGATCCCTTATGCCGAATGGCGCCAGAATCACCCTTGCCGAATGAAGAGCACGGGCTCTTCGTAGGAGCCTACCCTACTTCTGTAGGTTGACGCCCCAGACACCAGCAACGCTAACACACCGGACCAAGTGCCCGCAGCCGCTCTATTTCAGTACGAACCTCTCGGATAAGTTCATTGCGGTGGGAATAATCTCGCCCTATCGTAACTATAGGTGCTCCGAATCGAACGCTAACAGTTGCTGGGTAAACCAAAGCACTTCCACGCTTCATCGCCGCACGACTACCCAAAATCGCCACTGGGACAACTTGGGCCTGGGCCTCCAAAGCCAGAACAAATCCTCCCTTCTTAAACGGCAGGAGCTCATTTGTCCGACTACGGGTACCTTCTGGAAAAATCACGAACGATCCACCGTTTCGCAACTTCGTCGCCGCTTGAGTAATCGCTGCGGCACTTTTCTCACGGTCCCCTCGATGAATGCCTACAAAGCCAATTATGTCGAAGCCAATTCCTAGCACTGGCGTCTTACGGAGTCCGGCTTTGTAGAAGATGTAGAGCCTTGGAAAAAGAGCTCGAAACAACACAAATAGAATCGGGGGTTCGACGTTACTTGCATGGTTTGCAAAGTAGACGGTTGGCCGATCTGAGCGTACATACTGAAGTCCCTCAACTCGAATTCGGATCCCAGTGAGTGCTAAGGCTAAACGAACCCCGACATAACCAGACCAATAAAGCACACTGCGCTGGCGGGTCGTTAGCGCTATTACCAATACAAGAGGACCAACAAAAATAACGTATAGACCCACTATGGCGTAAGTAGCAATCGACCGGACCCAGGCAATAAACCACGCCATTACTGATATCCGAAGTATTCAGTAAGAAACAAAAAAGCCTGACCCGGTGTCCCGGATCAGGCCAATGAACCAGTACCTGTCAGAATCCTATGCTAAGAAGCACGGACCGCCCTTGAGGTTCGGCGACTACTCGACCGTGTCGAGGCCTTAGCAGTCTTGGTAGTCTTCTTGGCTCGCGAGGCCGCAGCTGCCGCCGCTCGAGCCTTACTCGCAAAGCAGCGCTCAAGAGACTTATCCACACGTTCATCTACGCTCTTCACCGGTTCATTTGAGACTTCTGCAATCTCCGAAACTACGAAGAATTTCGCTTTATCCAGCATCCGCTTCTCGCGGAAAGAAAGGCTCTTCGACTTACTTAGAAAAGTTAAGTTCTTCAGTACTTCTATTGCATCTTCGATCGAACCGCTCCGCATCTTGTCAGAGTTGTCCTTGAAGCGGCCTTTCCAATTCTGATGGTTATCGATCTTACCGTTTGCCAACCGCCTGTAGAGACGGTCAATCTCATCGTCGGAGACGGCTCGTCGGAGCCCAACGCTCTCAATGTTACCGACCGGCACCAGAACTGTCGTGTCGCTTGAGACCATCCGCAGTTGATAAAAGCCACAGGTGGTTCCCATAATTGTTTTATCTTCGATAGCCTCAACTACACCTAGTCCGTGATTTGGGTAAATGACCTTATCTCCAACATCAAATGCCACATCTCCCCCAAGCTTAGATTTCTTCCCCGAGTGCATGCTTACCGCTATTTCACCCTGCAAAGCCCAAAGATATTAACACATTCACAGCCAAAAATCAATAAAAACAACCTAAAAAAGCCTTGTTTCGCCCTATATTCTCTTGTCAAAATTACCTCATTCTGCGCCGAAACCCACCTCAATACCGATGTACACGAGCCAAAACGAATTAGACTGGGCAATTGGGATTAACCGGAGTGCATCAAGGTCACGGATGCGGAGGATGATTATGAGGTCGACTCATCAGAACCTGACTGCTTGGCCCTTAAGAGCACTTACCTTGGCAGTATTTTTCAACCTGGTCCCGATGCTACTCACAACATCAATAGCTAGCCAGGACACACCGTTGATCGGCTCCAGCGACCTTTTATCGGCATCAAAGAAAGCCACAACCACTCAGGACGGCCAGAGTCTAGCCCCTTATGTACCGACCCCTCGGGAGGTCGTCGATAGGATGCTCCAGCTTGCTGAAGTAACCCCTGATGACGTCGTCTACGATCTGGGTAGTGGTGACGGCCGTATCCCTATCTCAGCTGCGCGGGACTATGGAGCCCGCGGCGTCGGCGTCGATATCGATCCTGAACGCATCGCCGAAGCCAACGCCAACGCACGACGGGAAGGTGTGGCTGACCGAGTGACGTTTATCCTCGGCGACGCTTTGGCCACTGACGTTTCCGAGGCAAGCGTCGTGACACTCTACTTACTTTCCTCATCAAACATGAAACTTCGACCGATCTTGACAAGCCAACTTTCCGCCGGCGCCAGGATTGTGTCACACGCCTTCAACATGGGCGATTGGCAGCCAGATGCAGTCGAATCCTTCAATGATTCTCGGGGAAACCCTCGAACTATTTATCTGTGGAAATTTGACGGCGAGCATCGTCCTTAAAGTACTCATGCACCCGCGCTTGACAGAAGGAGCATCCGCTCCTGCTAAGGGAACCGCGTGCTATACTCGGCCCCCATTTTTTCGCGCCGTTACGTGCCATGGGTTAAATAACGAGGGCCGGAGTGGTGAAACTGGCAGACGCGCGGGATTCAAAATCCCGTGGGGTTCACTCCCCGTGTGGGTTCGAGTCCCACCTCCGGCACCACATGGCTCTACAGCACCAACTCTACTGACTTTGCAATAACGGGGATAGCCACGGGGCTTATCGGTGAGTCCCGCCCACTCGAACTTACACACCAAGAGGTCACCCACAGCGCAGTGCTATGCCGTACTCGTTAGCCACCGGTGTGTCCTAGTTGTGCAGCAGTTCCGTCAACAAGGTAAGCGGACGGCCTGAGTCACTACCGTCGTCAACATCAAATGGAAATTTCTTCTGGCCGAGGGCTGGACGAAGATCATCGAACCAAGCGGCGCCGTCATCGAACTCTGCTAAAAATGGCCTGTTCACCCACTCGGGGTTTCTCGCTTGGATGAAATCGCACAAAAGTAGCTTCTGGTTTGGGTCACCCAGTAGATCAAAGCCCACACTATGACGGAGCGTCTCGTACACGTGCTGACCAATTACATCAAGAGGCGTCAATACACCAAGCACTCGAACTTTACCTGGGAAGGCTGACATTGACGGACCTCGTACTGACCGCGCTAATCCAGAGACTGTTCTGTACGCTTGCGTGAAGATCTCGTGAGCCTCCACAAGCGGCACCTCAAAGTATTTCCGGGCACCGGTATCCCGTTCGACGAACATGTAATAGGGCATTAGGCCAAGTTTCACGCCGGTTTGCCAAAGCGCTGACCATGCACGGGGGTCATCGTTTACATGCCTGATGAGCGGTGCCTGCATTCGAATCTGGGCACCCGTACCACGAATTCGCCTGACCGCCTCGCGTGCAATCTCAGGTTCAAGCTCAATCGGATGAGAGTAGTGCCCCATGATGGAGACTTGACGACCCGCTGCATTGATCTCCTCAAACAACCGAAGACAGTCATCGGCATCCGTGTCAGTCACAAACCGCTGTGGCCAATAGGCTACGGCCTTCGTGCCAAATCGAATGTTCTGAATGTGCTCAAGATCGGGTGATAACAAAGGCTCTATGTAGCGCCTCAAAACCGACGACTTCATAATCATCGGGTCACCACCAGTCACAAGCACATCAGAGACCTCGGTATGAGCCTTCAGATAATCAACCAGTTGGTCGGTCTCCTTTGCCTGAAACGTGAAGCCTTCAAGCCCGACGAACTGCGCCCAGCGAAAGCAATAGGTGCAATAGGAGTGACAGGTCTGACCCTGTGATGGGAAGAAAAGCACGGTCTCCCGATACTTGTGCTGGACACCTTCCATCAGGTCGCCACCAACAGTCGGCACATTATGTGTAAGCTGACCTGCAGGGTGCGGATTGAGGTCCAAGCGGATCCGGTTAACCGCCGACGACATCGCCTCGGCCCCCTCGCCCCCACGGAGGAGCGAACGCACCTCACAGTACTCGGAATCTTCAAGCATTCCTTGCTGAGGGAATACAAGCTGAAAAATTGGGTCATCTGGAACCCTAGACCAGTCAATTAACTCATCCAGCACGTAGCGGTTCGTACGAAACGGCAGCACGCTGCCTACAACTTCAACGGCCTCTCGCACATCCACAGCAATGCTCCCCCATTGAGGCCACTTGGCAATGTTGTGCAGTCCAATTGCCTGAAAACCCGTCCCGTCCTTCGGTTGAAATGTCATAAAAAACGGTGTCCTCAGTGATCGAAAAATAAATGCACTACATTAAATAATTGCAAACAAACAACTTGCGAGATACCGCCCCCCAAGGCCCACACTTGGCAGCCTTAGCAACCACAGGCTAAAAATAGGGAGACGGACAGTATAGCCTCGTCTGCTTGAAACAGGAAATCTAATATTCGCCTTATCTTCGTTCTTAAAAAAAGTGGGAAACCGGTCCTACAGACTCGGCCAGAATCAGAACTGACGGCAGCTACACGCCATCACTCCGGTACCGTCAGGTCAATTACTGCCGTACCTGCAATGTCGACTACGCGCTCACTGCGCCGTCCAGCATTGATATTCCATACGCGTACCGTGTGACGACCAGCCGGGATACTCAACAATTCAAACCGGCCCTCACGGTCAGCCACCACTGCATAGGGAGCCTCAGTTACCACGATGTAGGCGCCCATCGCCGGATGTACGTCGCATGACACAGAGTAGGTTCCTGCATCGAAGACATGCAGATACTCGCCAGTGATCGGCGTGGCTACATTAAAAACGGTCTTGAGCGTGGCCGAACTCCTTACGTGTACGTTATGGAGAACATCATCGCCATTTGTGAAGGCAACCACCTGACCGACCCTAGCCACGAGTACGCCAGGGTCAAACGCCAGACCAAATTGGTCCATCGTCGTTTGCTCATCCGGCACCGGCACGTCCCTAGCCAACTCCGGCTCGAACATAACGACCGAGTTAAATCCACCGGTCACGGGAGGTGCTAAGCCCCGTATAGCCAATCCCTGGGCTTTCCCGGGGTGAGATACGTCAACCACCTGGTCCTCTGCATTAGGCACTGGTTTGCAGCCGATTTGGCTGGAACAAAGGAAACCAACAAGACTCAGCACGAAAATGAACCGAATGGCGAGTGAATCAAGCAACTTCTGTGCAACCTCAGTCAGCATAGAGAAGAAATTACATTGTAGCGACGCCACCTGCATCGCGCCATACCATCAGAAGAGACCTACCTGCAAGTGATGGAGGTCACAGTGTGTAATAAAACGACGCATATCGCGCCTATCACCGGTAATGGGCATGTGCTGCACTTTCGCATAAAATCGTGGACATCGTACTTTCTACTGAACCATGCCAATTAACCACCCTCTGATCGTTTCGACCGATCTTCTAGCCGAGCATCTTGACAACCCACTATGGACGATTATCGACTGTCGTTTTGATTTGACCAACACTGAGGAGGGCAAGGAATCCTATCTGGCTGCTCACATTCCGGGGGCAAGCTATGCACATTTAGACAAGGACCTATCAGGACCAACGACAGGTCACAACGGTCGACACCCGCTACCCGACCGAAAGGCAATGAGCCTCGCCTTCGGGAGATTTGGAATCTCGTCAGAGCACCAAGTGGTGGCTTACGACCAAAGCACCAGTATGTTCGCAAGCCGCCTCTGGTGGATGTTGCGTTACGCTGGTCACGAGCGTGCCGCCGTACTCGATGGGGGCTGGGCAAAATGGCAACAGGAGGGGCTCCCAGCCCATTCTGGGATGGAATTGAGAAAACCAACGGCTTTTGTTCCCAACTGGCGCCCTGACCTCTTACTCGACGCAAAAGCCGTACTTAAAAGCCTAGTGGAATCTAGATTGACACTCCTCGATGCGCGAAGTGCCCAGCGATTTGTCGGCTCGGCCGAAACCCTTGACCCAATTGGAGGTCACATTCCAGGCGCCCTGAACTATCCGTGCCAGACAAACCTTCACGAAAACGGCACGTTTCACGATTCCTCTGAGCTCAGACGGCGTTTCAAGGCTTTACTGGGGTCAACACCACCAGAAGAGATCGTGTCCTACTGCGGGTCCGGCGTCACAGCCTGCCATAATCTACTAGCACTCGCTCGCGCCGGGCTTGACGGTGGAAAGCTTTACCCCGGCTCGTGGAGCGAGTGGTGCAGTGACCCATCGAGACCCGTGGAGCGTTCTTCCACCTAGTTATCACGCCAGGACTACCTAGGTGGTTGTCGGTTAGAACGGACGAGCTGTGGCAGGCGCTACAACAGGCACTGAATGTCCTCTCGCCTCTCCTTAGCCACTCCCAAACACCACGCCAACAAGCCAAAGTGTTAGTGCCGGTACGTAGGTGATGAACAATACCGTCACCAACAGCAGAAACATATACGGAAGCGCTGACCGGTAGACCGTCGTTAGCGGCTTGTCGAACCTGTATGACGACAGAAAGAGGTTTGCCCCCATCGGCGGCGTTAGATAGCCGAGCTCAAGATTTGCTAGAAAGATAATGGCGAGATGCACCGGGTCAATGCCGTAGGCCACTGCAATCGGAGCAATCAGCGGAACCACGATGACGATCGCTGAATAGATATCGATTAGCGCCCCGACCAAAAGCAGGAATCCGTTCAACGCAAGGAGAAAGAGCATCGGCGACTCGATATGCGTCTGCACCCATTCCAGTGCCATCATTGGAATCTGTGCGATGACCAGGAAGTTTGTGAATCCAAGCGCCACGCTCAGAATGATCATGAACCCGCCTACAAGCGTCGCGCATTCAACAAAGATACGTGGGAGATCGCGCCTTACTGATAACCCGCGCTGGATAAAGCACTCCACTACGAATGTGTAGAGAACCGTTAAGGCCGCTGCTTCTACGAGCGTGGTATAGCCATAACCGATTCCGACCAACACAACGACTGGCAGCAGTAGTTCCCACTTAGCTTCCCATATCGCTGCCATCGCCTCGCGTAGAACGAACGGGGTTCGAGTCACACCGCGCAACCATCCCTGGCTCGCGGCCCAGCCGGCCACCACCAAGACCAGTAAGACGCCAGGAAGGAGTCCACCTACGAAGAGTTTTGCGTAGTCAAGATTGGCGTAGAAAGCATAGAGAAACACCGGAAGACTTGGAAACCAAAGCAAGCCGATAGAACCTGAAACCGTCACTAGACCAAGGGATGTTTGTTCTGGATATTTTGCGCGGACTAGCACAGGTAGCAACAACCCACCCATCGAGAGAATCGTGATACCAGACGCGCCGGTAAGCGGCGTAAAGAAGGCAAGCACGAGAGTGGCGACTATCGCTAGGCCACCCGGCATCCATCCGACACACGCGGTGAAGAGACGGGTCAGGCGTTGACCCGCGCTCCCTTCAGCTAACAAGTAACCTGCTAAAGCAAACAGTGGGATCGCCGGTAACATCGGTGAGTTGGTAAGTCGGTAGGTCTCGTTGGGCACGGCAGTGAGCGGCGTGCCGTCACCCCAGAAAAGGACCAACGCGGCACCACCAATCCCGGCAAAGATCGGCATCCCGAGCGCAGTGGAAAGGATGATGACAAGAGTCGCCGGTAGCACAATGCCAACGGTCTCCATACCGGACATCAAGGTAAAAAGGAACGGAATCAGTAGACCGAGCGACGTAACCGCCCTTCCCTGCCAGTCCGACGCCGCATGCCAGATTAAGCGCCCGGTAATGGCGCCAAAGCCAACGGGCAGGACCGATACCACGAGCCAGAAGGGGAAATCCCAGGAGATCACATCTCCAAAGTCCCGTTCAATTCTCACAAACTCAATGCTGGCCACAACGAGTGTCGACGTCACAGCAACAGCTATCGCCGAGGTAATAATCTTTACGAACCTCTGTGTATGAACGGGTAAGAAATGTTGCGTAGACAGCGCGAGCAGCCGCTCGCTCCGCGACGCTAACACGGCGCCAAGCACCGTGATCCAGAGCGTAAAATTCTGAACAACAACAATCGAGCCTGAAATACCTTGGCCAAATCTGATGCGGCTATAAATTTCTATCAGCGGCAGCACAGTCATCGCCACTAAGATGGCGATGGCAACCGCATTCTCAAGGCGAAAGTGGAAAGATGGCCGTCTGGACAGCTGCATAAGCTGCGGCTAGCGGGCCCTTCTACTGGGCAGAACGGTATTCGTCACGAAGGCGACGGACTTCATCGAAGATATCACCTGGACAGTAGTCACCGCGCAGGCTCGAGTAGGTACGCTCACTCTCATTGCGCCAAGCGCTCAGCATTGAAACGTCAGGAGTGTTCACGATAAGTCCGCGTTTAGCCATTTCAGTGACCGAATCATCACCCATTTGGCGAATCTCATCACGTAACTGAACACCGGCCCGCCGTGAAGCCTCAAGCATACCCTCCCGGTGCTCAGCAGGCAGGCGGTTCCAAGCGCGGGCACTCATAACCGTGCCTCCAACAAGAGGAAGTAATTTCACATCAAGCATATGGGGCGTTAGCCTGTATAACTCCTGTATTTGAGCAAACAAAGGCACAATGGGCACGGCGTCCAGCATCCCGGTCTGTAATGACGTGATGAGGTCCACCAGCGAAAGCGGTATAGCATTAAATCCAAACTCCTTGTAGAGATTCTCAGAATCAGGATCGCCAGCTGAAACAAAAAGCTTCATACTTCTGAGGTCATCCGGTGTACGAGCAGCTGATTTACTAAACACATGCAGCCAACCACCGTCCGCCCAATTGAGAACTTTGAATCCCTTGGCCTCAATCCGCTCCTCGAGTGTAGGCGCAATCCGTTCACGGACGTAGTCGAGTTCCTCATACGACTCAATCAACATTGGAATCTGTAAGCACGCAACACTTTCGTCGATACGTGAAAGGCCAACCGAGGAAAGCGCCACGGCCTGCAGTTGACCTTGTCGCACTTTACGAACCATCTCAATTTCGTCACCCAGCACACCACCGGCAAACACCTGAACACGCACCGCGCCATCAGAGATGCGGGACCACTCTTGAGCCATGACATGTATCGTCTCGTCCCAGAGTGAGCCATCTGGCACGAGTGTGCCGATTCGAATCCGAAGGCCCCGCTGGGCCTCTACGGCTATCACAAGAAACGCGATGGCAACGAATACACCAACCACAAAGCGCATCGAACGAAACATTCTCATCAACATGCCTCAAAACAAAGTTAGGAGCCTGGCTCCAAAAAAAGATCCTCAATGCGGTCGAGTAACCAGTTTGCCCGCCGCTGCGCAATCAAGTTTACGAGCCGGTTATCCGGATCGGCGTCGGGATCGACCGAAAGCGCAACTTCCATCATCTCACGGAACTCGGCAGCATTCTGGGTCGGCACTGAGACTGCTTCAGCATAGGCAATGTGTAACCCGGCACGCCGACCGCTAGACAACTCCAGTGCGCGGTCATAGTGACGACGGATCTCGTCATAGTCAGGCTGCCCTGGAACAGCGCCGGCAACAACGACCTTGAACTCATGGAGCGCTCCCTCATCCCACCCTTCATCTAACTCCAGTGCACGTTCCAGGAGAGCCTCTACCTCCGGCAGTCGCGCCAGCATCGCGGCGGAACCAGGTGACGCTGCAATCGCAAGTCCCAGCGAGGCTGCCGTCCAGTACAACAGCGGCAGGTCGCGCTCTTCATGCCCTGGTGTGATCATAGCAACGGCGTCCTCGGGTTCGGTAGACAGCCTGCTGCGGAATCCTCGATGGTCACGCGAAAGACCACGTAGACAATAGTCGAGCGCCCGTTGATACAGTCGTCGTGCACGAGTTCGCATAGTTCGCCCAAGGCCGATGTCCTTCTCCATCGCTACTTCAGACGGATAATCAACGTAGGCGTATGCATAGAGCGAAAACCCGCGGCAAGCCGTCAATAATAGCCCGCGGTGGTCGGGAGACTCGTTCAAAAGACTTTCGGTTAGCTTAAGACCGAAGGGCAGCGCATCACCAACAAACTCGATATCATCATCGGTTTCGTAAACTGAATCGCCTTCCGCCAACGCATCACCAACCATATTGATTGCATACGTCTTCAATGAGCATCCCGAGAGCACCGGGGCAAGCAACACAGCGATGAGTAGTAAAGAACCCAGGTTTCTGGGCATGAAGGCGTCTCTGGCGTCTGTGTTCGTTCCGAGGTTGATCGAAGTCACTATCATCGGCGGGCAGCGACTCGCTCAGGCATTATATCGCATCAAGAACCAGTAACCGGCGACCTACGCGGCCAATAATAAGTGGCAACAGCGCACACCACTCACTACATCCGAACTCATTCGAGCAATGTCGGCAAGAGGAATGGCTCAGAATGGACCCGCACACCGCTAGGCGCGTGACGAAACAGCGGTAGATGCTGGTTTAGCGTTAGCCGCGCCGGATTCTTTTCCGTCGAGCTCATCACGTAGCATCGCCGCTGAACTTGCCAGAAAATCGCTGAGTGAAATGTCTCCAGCGTCAACCTTCTTGAGTAGTTGGCGCTGAGCCTGATACTCGAGGTTCTCAAGCCCGGCCTTACTCTGCAACAATCGCCAAGCCTTCCGCCGTTCCACACAAAACAGGACCATCTGACGCGACAGGAGCTGATATACAACCTTGTCTGCCTTCTCGGTCTCTATGTATACCCCGAAGTCAGGTACGAACGAGCGGTGCTCGGGGTTAAGGAAACTACGCTGGACAACATCGTCGAAGGTAATGCGCGGTAGCATGTCGTCAAGGTGCGTGTGTTGTGACAAGTCCGCCTCTTTCACTTTCTTTAGATGACGGCGGAAGCGCGCCTCCGTGGCACACCAATGCGCCACAGTGAACCGATACTTCTGCTTTGTCACCTTGCTCCTCGCCTCCCACCAGTCAGTCTTTGGCGAAGGATTCCCCTTTAACTCAAGGGTCTCGCTGTAGGTCTCTCCACGCATCGGATTAAACACGAACTCTGGCATACCGCGTGAATCGCGGGTTCGCTGCGCCTGCGCCAACGACATGTCATCAGCTACGCCGTGTTCCGGCTGACACGTAGTAAAGCACTGATAGAACGCCGTGCCCCGGTAATCTAGACCGTCGAGTAGCGCTCGGTAGAATTTTGGTGCGTTCGCAAGTGATATCTGGGCTACAAACGGTGAGCCGTGACCGGCCGTAAAGGTCTCCGCCACGTTCTTTTTTTCGATCAGTTTCCCTTGCGTGGCCTCACCCATCTGGTTCATATCATAGCCACCAGCCATCACTGATGAATCCGAGTTTTGGCCACCAGTGTTCGAGTAAACCTGGGTGTCAAGCATCAGCACTTTCACGTTCGGACGATTCTGCAGGATAACCTTTGAAAGATTCTGATAGCCGATATCGCCCATAGCGCCGTCACCACCAATCGCCCAGGCCTTAGGCAATTCCGTAATCTCTTCGTGCGTCATCAGAGCGTCAGTGAAGTGCGTGTAGTTGAAGTAGTCATCCTCAGAGCAAGCAACGTCTCCATTAAGCAGCGCGTCCGCGAGACGCTCAGGAACAATCGAGCGACGTGCGTGATCTATAATGAAACTCTCACCGAACAGCCAAGTAACTGTCGGCCCATCCTGAAATAGTGAGTTCATCCACGGATAGGGATGTGGATTGTTGGGTGGAGTAGAACCGTAAACGGTATTACAGCCCGTGCTCGCCCCCATGGCCATAACCGACATGCCATTGTCCAAGCGCCCTTCCTGCACTTGCAAGTCCTTATGATTAAAGGCTTCCTGCCGCATAACCGCGACGAGTGCATCGATTACCGCCTGGTCCAACAGTTCACCGTGGTTCTCAAGACGTGATTCGGTGTCAGCATCGTTCTCGCCACCGAGCCCCATAATCATGTGGGCCACGACTCGACGGAAGCGGCCGTAATCAGCTGGATCCCGCTTAGAAAGCGCCGCCAACTTTGCAAGCCCCCCACTGACAAGTTGATCAGCCTTGTCACGAAGGCGATCAGCCTTAGCGTGGAAGAGCGGACGCATGTAAGCCTCCGTAACCGACGCCACCGAGCGAAGGACGCTCTTCTCGCCACAGCCAGCACAAGCACCATCTCCGGAAACCAGAGCATCGTAGTTCTTCCGCACCATTAGGTGATTACGAAGCGCCGCCTCCTTGGAATCGAGGGGTTCATCGCTATCGTAGAGTCCCAGATAATGTTGCGGCGTATCAGGCAACGTGTCGAGAAAGGCCATCTGACTGAGATGAACGGCATTCAACTCGTCTGATTCCGGCATCATTCGAAGAGCATCGTGATCGCCGCACGCTTCCACGCAGGCTGCACAACCCTTACACAGGTCGGAAACCGCGATCATGAACACCCCACCATCACCAATCGCCTTCTTTTCTTTGGACGAGAAAATAGCGGTCACCTTGCTGTAGGCGACCGGCATCTTGTCCACGATGGCGTACAGCTCAGCTCGGGTTTCTTTCGAGATCGCGCCGTTCATGGCGTCAAACTCAGCACGGACAACGTCAGCAAACTTCGTGTCTCCCTTGACTTTCGCGATCTCGAGCATCTTCTCCCGAGCTGACTTGTCAATTACAGGTAGCTGGTCAAGCAGCACCCGGCGCTCAGTAGGCTCAGAGATATAGTTCATGATCGCTGACCGCAGAACGGTAATTAAATCATGAGCAGCGTTCGGGAGCGCAGTGTCAGGACATGCGACGATGCACTCCATGCACTGAGTACAGTTCTCCGCGATGTACACCGGGGTTTCGCGCCGCGCAACATATTTCGAAGCGGTCGCGCCGGTCGCCGAAGCCATCATGCCAACCGACGCCAGCGCCGTTGCCGGTTGGTCATAACCCTTACCAGCCCTGAACTCATTATCGAAATACCCAACCTCAAAGACCGGTGCTCGGCACGGCTGCTCCATCGAGGCTTCGCCACCGTTATACTTGTAGCTGTCAGCCATCGGCAGCAGCATCTTGCCGCGCATACTTGACCGGTCAGGCGCTTCCTGCTCCCTCGGGTCGAGCAGCCGAAGCTGGCCAAAGCCCTTGGTCATGACTTCCATGTTCGAATCGACAACAGCGTCACCAAGCCGACCAAACTTTTTGACATACTGTTGACGCACGACAGCCTCAAACCGTTCCGTGTCGATACCGTTATCCTTCAGGAAACTCGAGACACCAAAGAACGCACCGAGAAACGAGTTGCCTTGCATTCGCAACTGCAAATCGAGCCGATCCGTAGCATTCCTGGCTATTTCAAAGCCAGACAGTAAGTACACCTTGATGTCGTTGTCGATGATGAACTCGCGCTGACGAGGCGGAATCCGTTCCCAACTCTGTTCAACCGTTTCCTCTGACTCCCAAACAAAGGCCCCACCTGGCACCAATCCTTCGAGCGGATTCATGTGCGTAAAAGCCCTCGGGTCACAACAGAGCACGACGTTAACGTGATGCAAGTCGCAGTTAACGCGGATGCGCTCTGGCGCCGCCACTAGGAAATACGATGTTGGTGCTCCCTTCTTTTCGGAGCCATACTTCGGATTAGCACTAACATGCACCAGTTCGTTCAGACGGCCAGACTCATCATAGGATTTCTCTCGCTCAGCCACGTAACGACCAAGCTCACCGATAATCTCCCCTAGGTTCTTGCCGGTTGTGATCATTCCCCAGCCGCCGACCGAATGGAGCCGCACAGCGATCGCACCTTCAGGCAGTAATGACGGCATCTCGGCAGACTTGACCTCGTAGGGATGATCGATGCCGAGCACAAAGAGGGTTTCACCGTCCTCTGCCCTTCTCCCATCGGTCCGAGCTCGACTACCGATGGCGTACTCATACGCACCAAGAATCGCCTCAGGACGGAAGTCCCGAGAGCCGAGACCATAGACTCCACGGAAAAGCCTCGGCATCTGCTCCACTGACATCGCTGGCAGGTGCTGATGCGTGGGCTGTCGACCATTTTCCAGCGCCTTCTCAAGTGCAGTCCGGACATCTCGGGCCAGCGGGTTATCGCCTGCCATAGCCTCGTCAGTCCGCTCCAGGATGATTACGTTCTTTCTGCCGACCAAAGCATTGATAACTGCCGCTTCGGGGAACGGTCGTAGCACGTTGAGATGGAATGACCCTACCTTCTCGCCGCGAGACCGCAGCAGGTCGACCGCTGCCTCAACGTTCTCGGCAGCCGAGCCGAGAGATAAGTACACCGTCTCGGCATCGTCGGTTTCATACCCAGAAATCAGACCGTAGTAGCGGCCGGTGAACTTGCCAAACTCTTCGTAGGCTTCTTCAAGCATTGGAAGAATCGATTCCACGAAGTTGTTCCGACGGGCGACGACGCCCTGCATGAAGTGTTCCTGGTTCTGCACCGGACCCAGTAGAATCGGGTTCTCCAAATCAACCATCCGCGGTACCCGACGCCGTGTCGGGCCAAACAACAGACGCTGCGTTTCAGTCGGACACTCGATAATGTCTTCAGCATTACCCAGATACTCACGGATCAAGTCGGCCTCGTGCATGTAGAAGGTCCGCTCTAAATGCGACGTCAAGAAACCGTCCTGAATGTTCATTCCTGGCGTGAGAGACAACTCGCAGACTCTGCGCAGGATCAACGCCTGGTCGGCCGCCTGTTGGGCGTCCTTCCCGAAGACCATGGTCCAGCCAACATCAAGGACCGCATACACATCGTCGTGGCCACAATGCACATTCAGCGCGTGTTTGGTCAGCGCGCGCGCGGCCACTTCCAACACCATCGTCGAAAGCTTGCCCGGGGCGTGGTAATACTGCTCGCTGGCGTACACGACGCCCTGGCCTGAAGTGAAGTTCACAACCCGGCGGCCGGTAACCGAAAGAGCAGTGGCTCCACCCTGTGCGGCGTGCTCGCCTTCCGCCTCTATGGCCAGCGTAGACCCGCCAAACACGTTGAGCTTGCCTTCAGCAAAATACTGCTGGTAGAGCTCGCCCATCTCGGTCGAAGGCGTGATCGGAAAGAACACACCGCCGTCAGTCAGGCGAGCCTCTGTGTAGTAGCTCACCAACTGATTGCCGTTCGTCGTAATCCGGATACCCGGGTACTTCGGTGTTTCGCTCACCTAAATTCAATTTCTGACGGCTCCACGGGCGTCCGGATGCATACCCGGACCCGCTATCGTAAACCGTCCCGCTCAGAGGGCCGCACGCCGACGGGCTGGCCGCTCGTTACTGGCAGCCGTCAGTTTCCACTATGAAACCAGTGCCATTAGGACCGGAAACCACAATGAAACCGCTAAACATCCGTGCGACTAAGGCAGGATGCCGTGTTCAACGTGCCCTCATGGTATCGCCGACCAATTTAGTCGGTCAAGTGCGCACGATCAGGGGTCAGGTCGAGCACCGGCGAGTGCCCTATAATCGCCTTGCTCACACTATTAGGAAATAATGCGCTATGTCGGGAAGTTATTTACTATCGATATTTGGGAGACATCATGAGTGCACGTAACTCGAACGCTAATTTCCAGCCGATCGACCGGGTATCTCGACGCCATTTCTTATGTGGTTCTATGACAGTACTTGCGGCTGGACTGTCAGCAGCCCCGCTCCACTCAAAATCGCCATTTTCCGAAAGTCCACCTGAAACTGAGCCACAGTCCTGGCGCGAACGTCTCGATTCATCTGGCGGCCTCGACGACGCTTACTGGGAAAAAGTTCGCCAGGAGTTCAACATCGTTGATGGTATCACCTACATGAATAACGGCACGATGGGTCCGGTGCCGAGGTCAGTCGTTGAAGCCCAAACACGCTATCTGATTGATATAGCTGCCGATCCACGTATCGGTGGATGGAACCGAGTCGAGCCAGTCCGCGAAAAACTCGCAAGATTCGTCGGTGCAAACGCCGACGAAATCGTCCTGACCAGAAGTACAACCGAGGGAATGAAGATTTTCAGCCGTGGTCTCGACCTTGGACGAGGGGACGAAGTGCTGATGTCATCGCACGAACACCCGGGTGGCTATGGCCCTTGGCGTGCACGGGAGGACCGGGACGGCATAATCGTCAGAACGGTCGATATTCCTGCCCCACCTAACAGTGTCGATGAAGTAATCGACATCTGCGAACGAGCACTCCGTCCAGAGACCCGCGTCCTCGTGGTGAGCTACCCGATCTTCGTTACCGGGCTATTGATGCCAATTAAGGGATTAGCGGAAATGGCGCACCGGCATAATGTGCTGCTGTCAGTTGATGGTGCACACGCACTTGGAATGCTCGATCTGGACCTCCATGACATGGGCTGTGACCACTTCACGACGGCTGGCCAGAAGTGGCTCCTCGCCGGCAGCGGTACCGGCATGGCCTACTTCAGCAATGAGATTCAAGACAGGGTGTGGAGTGATGTGGCGTGGCCGTTTCCACTACAGGGTGCCAGGAAGTATGAATCCTCAGGCCAGCGTCACCTACCGTCTGCACTCGGTATGGGCGACGCCCTCGATTTCCAGCTCGCAATCGGTAAGACGAACATCCAGACCCGCGTCCGCCAGTTGGCAAAGCGCCTGAAGGATGGACTCAGGGATCTTCCGGCGGTGGGCTTGGGTACGTCGGGGTCTGCTGAGATGAGTGGCGGGCTAACGACCTTCTACATCGACGGCGTGCCAAAGGCTAATATTCAACAGGCGCTAATGGACCGGGAAGAAATCTATTTACCTGGGAGTGGCCTAAACGACTTCGCCTGTCGAGTCTCGACCCACTTCTACAACACGGCCGACGAAGTCGATCGTGTAATACAAGTGATACAACATATTGTGGAAAATCGAGCCGATTACGCCAGGGTGGGCTAGGCCGAATTAGAGGCTCATCGAACGCCCGCCTGCGCGTACTACCCGCAGGTTGTTCCGATGGACACGTCCGCCTCAACCGCCCACTCGCGAGTTGGACGACGCCTACCACCGTCTGGCATTGCGTCCTGCACGCAGATAGCACCATCTGAACAGGCGATCGTAACCCCCTCCTCGCCCACAGCGACTACTGTGCCCGGGACTCCACCAGCCTCCCCCACCATCCGTGAGTCATACAGCCTTACCATTGAACCAACAACGGTCGTCCAGGCCCCGGGCTGCCGACAACTACCCCGGATGAAATTGTGCACGATTTGCGCTGGCTTGGCCCAGTCAATCTCCGCCACATCGCCCTCCCAAGGCGCTTCATAAGTGGCTGCGCTTTCGTCCTGAGCAAGTCGAGGGGCCGTACCGGCTGCAACTAAGTCAACCGCGTCAGCCAACGCATCAACCCCCAGCGGAAAAAACCGCTCACGATACAGGCTATTTACAGTGTCGTTCTCTCCAATCGGGAAGCGTTTCTGTAGCAAAACCGGCCCTGTGTCGATTCCCTCGTCAACCCAGAAGATCGTCAGCCCAGTCTCAGTATCACCCTGGAGTAATGCGTGGTTGATGGCACTCCGACCACGGTGTTTCGGGAGCAGACTTGGATGATATTGAATTGTCTTACGAGAGGGATAGTCGAGAATACGCATTGGGATGATCTGTGTGACAAATGCCATGACGTTTAGTTCCGGTTCAGTCGCGGCATACCCCTCAAACGCTTCCTCGTCAGTATTTCCCTTCCGTTGCCACCGCGTGGGCTGGACCAACGTAACGCCATCGCGACGAGCAGCCTCGGCGAGCGGGTCAGGTTTGCCTTTCTCCATCGGGCCGTAGACACCGACAATCGAATGTCCTCGTTCTCGCAAACGCTCATAGACTGCCGCACCAAAAGGTGCCTGACCAAAAAGACCGATTCGCATAGTTACCTATTTCACCGGCGTAGCACCGCCGCATATGTTCCCACGAAAGAACCGGTAAGGATAGCACACGCGTTAAGGGATCACTCGTTGCGCATTTTTGCTATCATACGAACGGTCGTCGACCGGTAGAAGCCGCGCGGAGGCACTTTGATGCGAACCCCCTCAGCTTTCTTGGTTGTCTTTGCAACCCTAACTCTGCAGTCAGTGCCAGGAGCATCTCAAGTTACGGTCCAGTCATCCCCCATCCCACCATCAAGTCGGGACATTTCGACCAATGAGGTACTGCCGCTTGAGCAATTCTCTCCAGCCTTCCTTGGTATGTACCGGAAGGTCATGGAAATTGAAGACGAGATTCGGAAGCACACGGACCGTTATAACCTGCACTATGACCTCGCGCGCGCCGTCTGCCTGTACGAGTCAGGAGGGAATGCCGGACTCTCATCAGGGCCAGGTGCCAGAGGTTATTTCCAGGTCATGCCGGCTACCTTTCGGTCGTTGCGCGTCGATACAAACATCGAGGCTGGCGTGAAGTATCTAAGCATGATGGTTAAACAGTTTGATCGAGAGGATTACGCTGTAGCCGCTTATAACGCCGGGCCTGGCCGCATCGCTAGACGACGACCGATGCCTCTCGAGACGCTCCAATACGTCATCGGCGTGGGACACTTTCGAAATATTCTAATAACGCATGAGCAGTCTATCCGCCATCATGCCAACCAGTTACAGCTGACAACCGTCAAGGAGGGTGACGATTGGTGGCAACTCTCACAGCGATTAAACATCCCAATCGTTCAACTGCGGATGCACAATCCATTCTTAGCCAACCGACAACTTCGCGTCGGGCAACTAATTGCGTATCCGACCGTGGAACGCAACGATATTCTGGTAAAGATCGATGACGGCTTGGAATACATGAGCAGAATTGGTGATAACTACTTCAACATTGCATTCGCTCTCGAGGTGGACATTAACACCGTGCGGGACGAGAACGACCTCTGGCGATTACAGTCACTACCCGTGAACCTGCGGATGCGTCTGCCGACAGACTGGAAGGCCAGACACAAGGTGCACACCGTGCGCCGTGGGGAAACGATTCAATCGATCTCAGCAGATCTTAAGTCCAATCCATGGCGAATCATTAGGGACAATGAACTCTGGAACCAAGAGATTGGAACTGGAATGGTGCTACGAGTGAGGGAAGCGCCACCTAAGCCGACTTACCTCGTGCACCGCGTGACAGCAGGTGAGAACCTCAGTGTCATCGCGGGACGATACAGCACCACGGTTAGTGGAATACAGGCTGCCAATTCACTCGGCCGTCGGACACTCATACGCATCGGTCAACAGTTGCGCATTCCGACCAATGCTGCCACGGTCGCGCCCACGGCCACAACCGTTATACATCGCGTGACACGCGGTGAAACTCTGGCAGTGATCGCGCGACGATACGGCACCACGGTCAGTGCAATTCAGGCCGCTAACGAACTTGGGCGCCGGACACTCATCAATATCGGTCAGCAGCTGCGCATTCCGACCGTTGCTACCAACCAGTAGCTCTGAGCTACCTCACCCCTCCTGCCAAATCGTTGAGCAGCTGACGAGCCACGGCATCTCGCGGAGAGATCTCAGTAAACTTACGTGCAAACTCCAATGCTAATTCACGCGAACCGGCATCTCGGTGCATCGTAATCAACGCAATGAGCAGATCGCGGTCTTCCGGATGCCGCTCGTGGGCTGCCGACAACACCTCAAGCGCACCAAGCACATTACCGGTTGACTGCAGTGCAACGCCGTAGACATACACATATCGGCTTAGGTCGGGTCGACGCTCAGCTGCCGAACGCAACACCCGAAGAGCTTCTGGTAGTCGTCCTTGGCGAACGAGCAGTAGCCCGAGTGAATGCTCCACATGCGCGGGCTCCTCAGTCACCGCAAGTGCATCACGTAAAACCTGCTCACCTTCGGCCTCACGGCCCTGCTGTCGATAAAGATCAGCGAGGTTCAGATGCGCGGCCACGAACCCCGAATCGAGACGGAGTGCGGTACGGTAGGCACCCTCCGCATCGTCATAGCGGCCGAGCTGCACAGCAAGCACGCCAAGATTGAGGTGGGTTTCAGCCCGGTCGGCATTCGTTAATTGTGAGACACGATATTCTTCGAGGGTACTCGTTAGGGTAACGCGTTGACTATCTGATAACCGATCAAGGGGCACGCCCGCCAGCACACGAGCAGCTTCAAGTCTCACCGCTCGTACCGGGTCGGTTAGTAACGGCACCACCAACTCAGACCTCACCTCAGTCTGGACCAGTCCGAGTGTCGATACTGCGGCGGCACGTACAAGCGGGTCAGGATCAGTGAGTGCTCGCCGCACCACGAACAGGGACTCGGGAGTGAAGTCACGTTCCAGTAAAGAAAACGCGGTGGCCCGCACGATAGGCGGTATTACAGGATTATCGGCTAGACGGCGCAGAGCCTCGGCGGCACCTGGCAACCCTTGCCGACCAGCATAAATCGCAGTACCGAAGTGCGGTGCGGACGAACGGTCGGGCCCATACCAACCCTCGATCGCATCGGTGGACCACTGATTTGACTGATCTGTGTGACAGATGTTGCAGGCATTGGGCGTAGCGAGCGAGATAGATAAATCAGGACGTGGAATGCGAATGCTGTGATCGCGCCTCGGGTCAACGACCATGTATTGCGTAGCTGGCATGTGGCACTCGACACAGCGAGCACCAGGCGAGTCCACCTTATGAAAATGGTGTTCGGGTACATCGAACTTGGCCGGCAGATGGCAGCCGGCACAAATCGCATTACCAGTCCCCCGAACCTTGAGACTGTGGGGGTCGTGGCAGTCACTGCAGGTGACGCCTGCCGCGAACATTTTGCTCTGGAGGAACGAACCGTAGACATACACCTCGTCTAAGACCTGCCCATCCGGATGGTACAGCGGACTGTCGAGTAGGGCTGGTCGATGCGAGTCCATAAGTGGACGGCCGTAAACGTAGTCGTCCGTCAGGGCTGAGCGGCGGGAATGACATCTGGCACAGGTCTCAATCTCGACCCGGGAATTTCGGGGCGGCGTCCGCACAGCAACGCCAGATTCAATATCAAACACCCACGCCACGGGTGGTTCGTCCTTCAACGAAAGAGTCAATCCACTTGAGGGAATATCTGTACGTAACTCGCCATCAATCAGGGCCCGAGCCCAGGAAACATGCGCCGACGCAGGACCGTGGCACGATTCGCACGATACATCGATCTCCGCCCAAGTCGTTTCATAGCGGTTCTCGGCCAAGCGAAAGTTCTTGTCAATACTGGTCGAGTGACACTCTGCGCACATGTAGTTCCAATTTTGATTCGGGCTGGTCCAATGTAACGGGTCGTCTGGAGCGATCTCTTCATCGGGGTACAGATGGAACCATCGCTGGCCACCAGCGTCGGCGGGACGCGAATCCCACGCGAGGCTCAAAGCCTGGAGACGGCCGCCGGGAAACTCGACGAGGTACTGCTGAAGCGGATCAGCCCCGAACGTATAGACCACCGGATAGTCTTGGAGAATCCCATCCGGACCCTCGGTTTGCACAATGAATTGACTGTTCCGCTCAAAAAACGTCGACGTGATGCCAACCTGCGTGATCGTTACACCACTAAAGTCGCCAAGGATGGTCTCAGCACTCGCAGGTTGCATTGATAAATCGTGATGCGAGTCTTCCCAGAGCTCGGTTTCATCTGCATGGCACGATGCACACACCTCTCGACCAACAAACGTTGCAGCTGGGCCACCCGTGCCGTCATCGTGCGACCTGCCTCCCCCAGATTCTTGTGCAGCACAGCCTGAGGTCAACCCCGCCAGTCCGACAAACATCAGAACTGCGACCGGTGGGTTAAGCGTTCGAGACCAATAGTTAGTAAGATTCGGCACTCGTGTTGCGATTGGCTTGCTGCCGTTTGGCCCGCTCCACCATCCGCCGGACATCGGCCAGTAGTTCTTTGGCATCGTAGACAATGCCATCCTTTATCGTGTACCGCACCCCACCCACGCGCTCAGTTAACCCCGTCTCATCGTTAAGGCGCTCTGCACCGGTACCGTAGAGCACCTGAAAGTTTTCCAGTGGATTCTCATCAACGATTACGAGGTCTGCGAGAAGTCCTGGGCGAATGAGACCATACTCAATTGATACACCTTTTGGCTCGTGTAGCGTCTCAGCACCATTCAGCGTGGCCGAACGGATGACTTCAAGTGGGTGGAAGCCGGCCTCTTGAAGCAACTCGAACTCACGAATGTAACCAAAACCGTAAAGCTTATAGATAAAACCTGAGTCTGAACCAGTAGTCACGCGGCCACCCTGGTTCTTGAAGTCATTTAAGAAGGACATCCACACCCTAAAAAAATTCTTCCAAGCAACCTCATCATGCGTGGTCCAGTAATACCAGTAGGCCCCGTGGTTTACCCGGCTGGGTTCAAAGAATTCCCACTGCGACGGCAACGTGTAGTCGTCATGCCAATCAGCGTTGCGCGCCCTCATAACATCGCGTCCCGCTTCGTAAATCGTCATCGTTGGATCCAGCGTAGTACCTAAGTCGATGAACTCTCGGATGAGTGCCTGCCATTCGTCGCTACCACGTGGGTGGATCTGGTTCCACAGGCGCGCCACCTGACCAAAGCGATCTTGCTCGTTACTCTGGTTCTGGGAGGATGGCCAGTTCTGCACCGTGAAGTCCTTCAGTAAAGCTTCGAAGAGTCCGTAGTAGTGAGTGACGGTACCCAACCCTAATCGAGCCGCATCAATGGCATTCATTCGCCCCACACCACTCTGGCCTAAATGCGCCATGGTGCCCATGCCGTGCTGCCTAGCTTCGTCAATGAGGGCTGCCATAATCGGAGGATCGTAGGAACCCAATTTAAGCCCTTCGACACCTTTCGCAGAAGCCCATTGCACCCACGCACGTGCTGTTTCAGCGGATCGGATTAGACCACCATCCCAGCCCTCGCCTGTTCCGGGACGACCGTATGCCACGATCCGAGGCGCAACGATCTCATTACTACGACTGCGGTCACGCTCTCGAAGAACCCAGTCACGCGCACCCCCACCAGCATCCCGGACAGTCGTTACCCCATGTCCCATCCAGAGCTTGAAGGTGTACTCCGCTTCGGGGGCCTTGGGTACACCACCGATGTGCGTATGCAGATCGACAAACCCAGGCATTACATACATTCCATGGGCATCGATCTCGCTTGTCGCATTCTGCGGACGACGGGCATTATTAATTGGTGCACCTGGCGTACCCACGCCACGAATTTCCGTAATCCTGTTTCCTTCGATGACAAGGTCCATGGGGCCCTGCGGCGGCGCGCCGGCTCCATCTATCACTACGGCACCCCTTATGATTAGCCGTTCGAAAGGTCCAGCACCCTGGTCTTCGCGGTCAGGAGCCGGAATCATTTCCGCGACATCTTGAGCCGACGTCGTGACACCGACCGTAAAGCTGAACACACTCAAAGCAGCCACCGACCATCTGATCACACTCATGGAGTCTCCTCGAAAAAAAGTCTGCTCATCCTGCCATCTCTCCACCTTCTAGCGCCGAGAGAATTTGGATTTGATCGCCGCTATGTAACGGTGTCATCAACTCCTCAGAACTTAACTGCCGGCCGTTAAGGAAAACAACCATGACCGGATTCAACTCAGGGCCAGAACGCCACACAAGCGACTCTAACTCGGCATGCCGAGCCGTTAGAGCCAGTAACGCCGCTCCCACGGTCTCTCCTTCCAGTTCAACGTTTTCAGCACCACCAATGCGCTCGGCGAAGAGGGCTGGAAAGGTGACCGTCACGCTCATAGCGTAGCCATCTCAGGTTCAAAAACCTCCCAGACTTTCTGTTGGAGTTCCGCAAAGAACTCACGAGTAAGAAAGGCTGGGGTTCTAACGTTGGGGTTCGGATTATCGAAGGCCTCGGCAGGCAATGTATATTCCGCGTGCTGATAGCCCTGCTTACGCTCTATCGCCAAACCGCGGAGGTAGGCGCGACGTACGGCTGCAAGAAGGTCCTCCAAGGGTATGTCTAGACCACCTTCGACCTGTACGGCTGCAATCGCCATCTTCTGTCCCATACCAGCAAACTTACAGGTCCCCAACAAATCGTCACGCACCTGAAGCAGCCCTTTCTGCGTGATTGCCTTCACCCAGTAGTCCATCGACGTATCGCCCTCTAGGACGAGCGACATGAAGGTGCCCATAGTCATATGGCCACCAGCGATTGCCCAAGGATATCCAGGGTTCGTTTCAGGTAGATAGGCGGGCAGTTCTAATCCCTTCACGTGCATCGCATAGCCAAGGTCACCAGTCTTCACCGACAGGCGCTTGACCCCGCGTCCCACGTCGGGCATCAGCCCGCGGCCGGCCCCATCAATCAACTCAATAATCTTATCGAAGTCACCGAACCGCGCACCGTTGCACAGCGGAGCGTCCGGATGTCGCTCGTTGTAGCCAAGCACATACCCTACCGTCGTGCCGCATGAAATTGAATCCATGCCGAGGTTATCCACGAGCTGGACGAGCCGCCAAGCCTGCTCACCATCGTGGATACCGAGGTTGGTTGCGAGCAGGTTCAGTGGTTCGTAATCGAATTTCGCCCGAAAGGCGCCGCGTTTGCCGTCATCAGTTCTCTCATAAATGTTCTTGTGGCAGTTGATACCACAGCGGTAGCACGACTCCGCCTTGATAAAAAACTCCTCCTCGAGATTCTCACGAAATAGCTGATCCACAGCACCATCGGCCTTAGGGCGGAAGTTGTTTTGCGGTAAGGCATGGAACTTATCCAGAATCGGAAAATTCGACCACGTGCCACCAAGGCCACCCTTGCCAGCTTCTCGAAACTTAACCGAACCTGGACCAGTCGAGATTTTCTTATTAAGTTCCTTGACCTCTGGAGCTAGCTTCGTCAATTTGTCCTTCGATTGCGCCACAAGACCAATCAAATTCTTTGACCCCATGACCGTGCCCATGCCACCGCGACCGGCAAAACGGCACTTGTCGTCACCAGACTTCAATTCGTTTTCGGTACTAAGCGCCACCGCTGCAAAGTAGCAATTCTCATAGGCTTCGCCGGCCGGTCCAATCACAGCGAAGTGTGCGTCTGCGTAGTCTTTCTGCAGCGCCATAATCTTGTCGTGCGTCTCCATTCCGAGAAGAGCCTCAGCAGACTTCAACGTGACCTGGGGTCCGTCAGGACTCTCCTGAATTACGATCAACTGCGGGTGACTTGACCGTCCCTCAACTACAATCTCGTCAAGGCCAGCCCACTTCATCTTCGAGCCGAACTTGCCACTCGCCGCAGACCAAATAGCTGCAGGCAATCCTTTGTCGGAGTACTTGAGCGGACTATAGGCAGAAAAGTAGGTCCGCAGGCCGGTCATCACGTTCGAACCAGTCAGTAATCCAGTATTGATAACGAGAGGATTGTCAGCACCGAGAGCCTCAGCAATGTCCCTGGTCATCAACATCTGAAACGAGCGTCCGAAACCGCCCAGCACGTCCTCGAGATTACGGCACGGAACCTCCTTGACGTCGATTATCCCAGTATCAAGGTTGATCGTCGCTCGCGTGTACCACACTTTCTGGGGATCGAATGTCGTGCCGCTATTCGAATTAGCATTCCGCATAAATACCCCGTCTCGTTATTGATGAAGGCCTTGTCGACCACTACAAGAAATCATAGACCTTCCGACTCCATTCTCACGAACATTCACAAGATTTTGACGTCAATACCCGTCCATTCTAGCAGTTCGTTCCACTCGACCGAGAACCGGTCTCGTGGCCACAACAATTCCAACCACAATGATTACTGTGCCAACAAGTGACTGCGATTCTATCGTCTCGCCGAGTAGTATGTAGCCCAGTGCGATGGCCACCACAGGAAAAACGTAGGTAACGAATACTAGAGTGCTGACCGCGAACTGTTTCAAGAGGGTGTAAAAGATTACAAACGCGGCAACGGACCCAAACAGAGCTAAATACAACACCGTTCCGATTGCAGTTCCCGTCCAGCGCACGGAAGATAGATCCTCGGTCAGCACTGAAACCACGAGTAGTGCGCCCGCCGCATAGGTCATCGGTAGAGCCGTTAAGTTGTACGGATGAAGGTGCTGGCCCCACCGCTTGATACCCACCAAGCTGATAGCAGCAACAAATGGTGAAACTAGGGTTACGGCGACAGCCAACTCGCTCATGCGGTCGGGAAGTTGCAGATCATCTTTGAAGATAAACAGAACCCCAACGAACCCAAGGGTCACACCAAGCAGCTTACGCAGGGTAATCGGCTCCGACGCCAACACGAAATGTGCCAACAGCATGACAAAGAGTGGATTCGTAGCAAACAATACGGCGCTAAGTCCGGCTGGAATGTATTGTTCGCCCCAGTACACGACACCGTATGACAGACCAATTCCAACAATGCCATGACCAAGCAATCCCAGGTGAGCACGACCGCTTCGGGGCAGACGTACCCCTTGCAACCAACTCAACCCAAACAGGACGATACCGGATACTAGAAACCTAGAGCCGGCACTCAGAAACGGTGGAAGTGTCTCGAAACCGATCTTGATAATCGGCCAAGTCGACCCCCAGATTACACACAGGACAACGATCAATAGAAACGAGATCGGTCGAGACATCAACTTTCTTGATGTGGCTACTTATCAGTGATGGATAACATGCGGCCGACAACCTCTTTGAGGCACTTTGCGGCAACCATTGCAGTAACGTCGTTTACATCGCGGACCGGGTTGTACTCCACGATGTCCGCTCCGATCAGCGGCCCTCTGATCGACTGGACCACTCCCAAGACATCTCGAACGGACACACCGCCTGGCTCATAGTGCGATACGCCGGGCACGAACGATGGATCGAGTACGTCCAAGTCGAGTGAGAGGTAGACCGGGCCATCCAACTCCGTTACGACACTATCCCTCCACTGTGCCACCGTGACTACCTCAACACCGAACCGCTCCACCTGGTCTTTTTGGTGTGGAGTCGTTGTCCGGACACCCATTTGCACTAGCCGGTGGACCAGACCCTCCTCCATAATCCGTGCGAATGGGCAGGCATGAGAGAGCCTATCTCCGTCAAATTCATCGTAAAGGTCGTGATGGGCGTCGAGATGAAGCACGGTAAACCGGTCGCACTGCTTCGCGATCGCCCGAATAATTGGATACGTTACAGCGTGGTCGCCACCTAACGCGACCATCCGGTCGCCACTCTCTAATAGCTCGGACACCCCTTGTTCAATCGCGACAAAAGCGGCCGTGCCAGACGGCAACGACAGGTCGCCAAGATCTCGAAACCGTGTCTCGGCGCTGAGGTCGTATCCGGATTCGGTGATGAGATTCGTCGAGGGCGAATGCAACGCCTCACGAATCTTAGGCGGCGCTTGAGCGGCGCCACGTAGAAATGTCGAACTCTCGTCAAACGGAATACCGAGAAGGGTAATGCCCGATTTTTCAGAAGTCATCAGTTCACTATCTGGGCTGAAAGTAGAATCGCTAAGAAAGAGTTGATCGGACGGCCCAAAGACGGGATTATAGCCGACACTCGCGGAACCATTCATTTCATTGGCAACACTGAGGGGCGGAGGAGTTCATGAGAAACACAACTAAGAACTGGTCGAGGCGTAAGTTCCTGACATCAGCCGGGGCGACTCCGTTAGTAGGCGCGCTCGCAAATGGCTGTGCTACTCCCCCTGAACCAACGACCGCTACCGAAAAGATCTACGATCGCTTGAACGTTAGGCCGTTTATCAATGCCGCGGGAACCTACACGGCACTGTCGGCTTCGCTGATGCCACTTGAGGTTAAAGCGGCGATGGCTGAGGCCTCCCAACAGTTTGTATCCCTTAACGAATTACATGCCGCGGCCGGTGCGCAATTAGCCGATCTCGTTGGGGTGGAGGCAGCACTCGTCACTTCGGGCTGCGCTGCTGCCTTAACCCAAGCTACTGCGGCCTGCGTCTGCGGACGGGACCAAGACGCTATCCGGCAGGTGCCCAATACCACCGGCCTGAAGAACGAAGTAATCATTCAGCGTTCCCACCGCTTCGGCTATGACCATGCGATCCGGAACGTCGGGGTTGACTTGGTAGAAGTTGAAACGCGTGCAGAAATGGAGGCCGCGGTTAGTGCCAAAACGGCGATGCTATTTTTTCTCAACGTGACAAATGATCTCGGCCAGATCCAACGAGAGGAATTCGTTGAAATTGGCCGTCAGGCTGGAATTCCCACACTCATCGATGCGGCAGCCGACCTACCGCCCGCCGACAATCTGCAGGCTTTCACACGACTAGGCTTCGACCTTACCGCATTCAGCGGAGGTAAAGGGTTACGCGGACCGCAGTGTTCCGGCCTGTTACTGGGTCGACCGGACCTCATCGAAGCCGCCTATTTAAACGGGTCGCCCCACGGGAACTCGATTGCTCGCCTAGCAAAGGTCGGCAAAGAAGAAATCGTTGGATTGATGTGCGCTGTCGAACTGTACCTTGAAAAGGACCATGAAGCGGAGTGGGCCGAATGGGAAGCGCAGGTCCGAGCAATTATTGACGCCGTCGCCAATATTCCGGGGGTTGAGGGCGAGCAGTTTGTCCCTCAAATCGCCAACGAAGTTCCACACGCGGGTATTACGTGGGACCCTAACCGCATCGCGTTGACGCGAGGCGAAGTTGCCCAAGCATTGCGTGAGGGTCATCCGCGCATCGAACCACGTCCGAGTGCAGAGGATGCTTATCGACTCGAGATCGGTGTCTGGATGATGAAGCCCGGCGACCACGAAATAGTAGCTGGTCGTGTTGCCGACATTCTGACCCAAGCCTCCAACACCTAGCGCAGGTCAAAAAGACTGTTCAGGGCTCACCAGCACCCCGCCAGGGGGTCCCGGCACGGCCGTTCAGGTCCCAGACGACCCGTCCGCCTCGTACTGTTAACTCGGCTTCAAGCTTTTGGTCACCTGGAAGCGTCTGACCAACAACATCCAGAAAGCCAAATGTACCGTGCCGGATGCCGAGTACCGCCACATCGGCCGGCGCGCCGACACCTAGGTGACCAAGGTCCTCTCTGTCGATGACCCTGGCTGCTTGCCACGTCGAACGGTCAATCACATCGGATAGAGACATCCCCAAATTAAGGAACTTAGACATAACATTTAGCATGTCCTTCATACCGCCGTTCATACTGCCACCGTGAAGGTCCGTACTAATCGTGTCTGGCGGAAACCCCTGCCGCATAGAGGGTACGGCTTGATCGAATCTAAAGCTCCCTCCTCCATGTCCGACGTCGAAAAGTACTCCCCGTTCACGCGCCTCGAACACAAATGGCCTCAGGCGCCCTGCCGCGTCAACGAGTGAAATTCGGCCATCGACCTTGGCATAGGCGTGGGTCAAGAAGTCTCCTGGCCGAAGATGCTCAAGGAGAAGTGACTGTAGTGACAGAGGCGGCTCATGGCCACCAAAATCGACCGCGACTGGAACGTTAGCTAGACGACCTGCTTCCACAGCCCTATCGACCGGGTCCCACTCCTCCCCGAAATAGTGCGCCACCTTTACACCCACCACGATCTCTGGAAACTGGGTCGCACGCATTGCGGTGAGCTTCGAGTCCATATCAGCAAGATTCTGCTCGATGGGCCCACCTTTCATCCCATTCCCTACAATGTTTAGAAAGGCCAAGACTCGTGTCTGGGATCGGTCAACCACCTGTTCCTTGAACTGGATGAAATTTCGCCAGCCTGATCCGCCCAGGTCCACCACAGTGGTTACCCCTGACCGAAACGAAAAGGCGTCGGGCTGTACCGCAATATAGCCGTCACTCAAATACGAGTCCGGTGTGGTCCCGTAAAACACATGCGTGTGCAAATCAACAAGACCCGGCGTCACGACGAAACCAGTCGCATCGATAACGGTGACGGCACGCGCAGGACTAATGGTAGCGGCGATCTCGGCAACACGACCATCGGCAATTCCAACATCCATGACAGCATCGATCCCGTTTCGAGGGTCGATTACCCGGCCGCCGCGGATCACCAGGTCCAGTGATTGAGCACCCGTCGTGCTAGCGCCCATGAGAAGGAAGAATAGAAATACAGCAATGCCTCGAATTTGCATGACCCCTCCAATGAACAGACTATTCCTAGTCCTAGAACACATCGAAATCCTGACCGCTAACAAGAGGCCCCGCATAACCAGCTAAGCGCACCTCTTCGACTAACTCCTCGTCGCTGACTCCAAAATAGAGTTGATGGTAAAGCACTAAGGTTCCCGGGCGAGCCGTGTTCGCAACCCGCGCCACCTGCGCGGGAGAGGTATGGGCGGCGCGATGATAACGCTGCCAATCTTCCGTCCGACGAGATGGAGGGTCTGGTCCAGCGGATAGGCCTCGTTCAGAAAACACTTCGTGGAGAAGGAGGTCGGCACCACGAGCGTGTTCGACGAGGCTGTCACAGTAAGTTGTGTCACCCGAGATTACGATTACCCGATCGCCCGTTTCGAAACGATAGCCGTAGGCCTCCTGCTGTTCGTGGCAGACGGGAAAACCGGTAACCCGTACCCGCTCATCCTCAAATTGGAATGTCCCATCGATCTCATGGACCTCTGAGTTGTAGCCATGAGTTAGCACAGGCTGTAACCCTTCAGTCCGGACTCTAATGTCCCCAGCGTATGCTGCACGTAACCCATCGGTCAGTGCTTTGAGTCCTGATGGGCCGTAGGCTACAACCCGATCTTCTCGACGCCACCAGAGCGCCCAAAGAAGGTCCGCGTAATCAAGCACGTGATCACTGTGGAGATGGGTAAAGAATAAGCGGTTCGGCCAAGCTAAAGCTTCAACACCCTGCTGCGCCGCTTCGACCGTCCGGAGAAAAGCGCCTGGTCCGAGATCGACGAGGTAGGCAACACCCCCTGTGATGATAGCGACCGATGCCCCAACTTTATTCTGGTCGAGAAACGGCGTGCCGCTCCCAAGAAGAATGACTTGGGTACGTGATGGGTCGACCGGTTGGAGCACTTGGGCCGAAACCACCGCCTGCACCCCGACCGTTGCCGAAAAAAGTCCTGTCGCTACTGCTAAACCTACAAGCAGGGTTCGGATGTCATGTCCCTTGCACCAATCTGTAACTAGCAATACCACCTCCTGAAAGTGGGTCGGCACCCGTGTAAATATGCTTCGTTCCAATAAATCATTCGGTGGTTTACCCATATAGACGCCCTCACCGTAGGAGTATAATGATCGACCTTATGGTAAGCCACTGTGATTAACCTTCGCATGGGGTTTCGGCAAGACGATTTCTAGGAGAACACAATGCAGAAGCAAGCGTGGTTGGTGGTCATGGGTGTGCTCCTAACCGGAATCATCGGCCTCTCTCAATCGCGTGAGATCGCGGATGAGACCGATTTTGAAGCGGCCATGAAAGACATCGGGAAGAATTTCGGTGCCGTGCGCTCAGCAATGGAAGCACGGGAGGGTGAGGCGGTGGCCGGCGGAGCTGAGAATCTTGTAAGCATCTTTGAGGGCGTCGAGGCCTTTTTCTCGGCACGTGAACTCGAGCATGGTGTGACCGTGGCAGGCCAGGCCGCACAGGCGGCCGCCGACATTAAATCCGCGGTCGACAACGAGACGTTCGGCGAACTCGTTGGTGCCAGGGACCGTCTCGGCGCCACCTGCCGGTCGTGCCACACTGAATACCGCGAACAAGTTGAAGAAGGTGGCTACCGCTTCAAGTCGGGAGTTCTCTAGCAAATCTGCCAATACTACTTTTTGTGCCCGAGCCGGGAACCTACTGAGAGCAGGTGTCGACTTTGATTGGCCTGCTAGTCGTTGGTGTGACTTGACTCTATCCAGAAATAGTATTAACTTCTTTATCCGGATTTACGGATGAATGCCTAAAAACAGCATTGCTATTCTGAACCACATGTCGGCGCTCGCAGAGCCAACACGAACACGGGTTCTGTTGATACTGGAACGGAATGAGCTCACAGTCTCAGAACTTTGCACCGTCCTGCAGTTACCACAGTCGACGACCAGTCGCCATCTTCGTTCGCTCTCAGATTCGGGATGGATCACGGCACGAGCGGAAGGGACGAGTAACTGGTACTCGATGCTCCGGAACGGTCTAGACACCGCAGCAGAACAACTGTGGAGACTCGTAAGGGAGCAGGTCTCGGTGAGCTCGACCGCCGTCCAGGATTATCATCGACTCGAAGGAGTCCTTACCGAGCGTCGAACAACGTCGCAAGAGTTCTTCAGTTCCTCAGCAGGCCAATGGGACAGACTGCGGGATGAATTATTTGGAGAAAGTTTCCACTTTCTCGCATTGCCAGGCCTAGCCAACGACGAGTGGACAGTCGGCGACCTTGGATGTGGCACAGGCCAAGTGGCGACGTCTATTGCACCGTTCGTAAAGCGAGTGATAGCGATTGATAGCTCCATGGCAATGCTGCGGGCAGCAAAGAAGCGAGTGGGTAGAACCAAGAATGTCGAACTCAGACGTGGCGAACTGGAATCTTTACCGCTCGACAACACCACGCTTGACGCAGCCACTGTGATGCTCGTGCTACACCATGTGTCAGAACCAGAGCGGGTTTTCTCTGAAATCGCGCGGGTCTTAAAGCCGGGAGGCCGATTGCTCATCGCCGACATGTTGCCCCATGACCGTGAACACTACCGGCATCAGATGGGCCACGTCTGGCTCGGGTTTTCGGATACACAAATCGAGAGATATCTGGAACGGTCAGGCTTCGGGCGCATCCGGGTGACAGCATTACCTACCGATGCGCGCGTCAAGGGGCCCGCGTTATTTTCGGCGACTGCTCACAAAAAGCATTAACCGTCGGAACGATCAATTAGCCGTAACAATTTTTTGGAGGACCCGATGACATCAATCGCTACCAAACAGGCGCATCCTTTCATCGAAGCCAAAGAAGTAGGCCGACCCCCTTTCAAGGTCGCCGATTTGACTCAGGCTGATTTTGGGCGAAAGGAAATCCGCCTAGCCGAACAGGAAATGCCTGGGCTAATGGCACTGCGAAAAGAATACGACGGTCAACAACCGCTTCAAGGTGCGCGAGTCATGGGTAGTCTGCACATGACAGTCCAGACAGCCGTCTTGATCGAAACCCTGACCGCCTTGGGCGCCGATATTCGCTGGGTCTCGTGCAACATCTTTTCAACCCAAGATCATGCTGCTGCCGCGATTGCTGTGGGAAATCCCCAGACAGGTGGCACGCCAGATGATCCGAGGGGTATCCCGGTATTCGCCTGGAAGGGCGAGACGCTTGAGGAATACTGGTGGTGTACGAAACAAGCATTGCAGTGGCCTGACGGTTCTGGTCCGACACTAATCGTGGACGATGGTGGTGATGCAACACTACTCATCCATAAAGGCTATGAATTCGAGCAAGTCGGAACAGTTCCGGACTTTAAAGTCGATAGTGACCCTGAAGAATGGGGCGTGATTCTAGACTTGCTTCGAACGATCCAGGGTGAGGACCAGAACTATTGGCGAACAATCGCCTCCTCAATTCAAGGCGTGAGTGAAGAGACCACTACCGGAGTCCATCGCCTGTATCAGATGATGGAGGCTGGCACCCTGCTCTTTCCAGCGATCAACGTCAATGATTCTGTAACGAAGAGTAAATTTGACAACGTGTATGGTTGTCGACACTCGCTCCCCGACGGTCTAGCAAGAGCAACCGACGTTATGCTCGGCGGAAAGACGGCAGTAGTGTGCGGCTATGGTGAAGTCGGAAAAGGCTGCGCTCAAGCGCTACGCGGCCAAGGCTGCCGAGTGGTGGTCACAGAGATCGACCCGATATGTGCGCTCCAGGCAGCAATGGAAGGCTACGAAGTTGCAACGCTCGAAGACATGGTTGCAAAAGCCGATATCTTCATCACAGCAACAGGCAACTTTGACATCATCACCATCGACCACATGAGAAGGATGAAGGACAAAGCGGTCATCGGGAACATCGGTCATTTCGACAATGAAATCGACATGGCTGGGCTAAAACGAGCCGAGGGCGTCGAACGAATCAACATTAAGCCCCAGTACGACGAGTTTCGGTTCCCTGATGGCCACAGCATTATGCTGCTCGCCGAAGGACGACTACTCAACCTCGGTTGTGCAACGGGACATCCTAGTTTTGTGATGTCGGCCTCATTCACCAATCAAGTAATTGCACAACTTGAACTCCATGCAAATAAGGGTAATTACGAAAAGAAAGTCTACATGCTACCCAAAGAACTGGATGAGAAGGTTGCCCGCCTACACCTCGATCACGTGGGTGTGCATCTGACCCGTTTATCAGAAAAGCAGGCCGACTATATCGGCGTGCCAGTGGACGGACCATACAAGCCGTCTCACTATCGGTATTGATGCCCCGTTGGCCCCTCAAAAGCATGAGCCACGAGGATCAGCTCGCTAGTGGGGCTCTCTTACGGGTCTCACACCTCAGGACTTATGGTTCCGCTGGTTCGGCCGGCAATTCAAAAATAAGGTCGCGGAACACATCGGGTTCGTGAAAACTGTCGCCGTTCGGTGGTGACCACGCCGCAAACACCACATTCTCCGTCGGCCGGCGCTCTCCGTCTGGGCGCTTGATCCTAAACACATTAAACCGCCACCGGTCAGAAGACGCCGGCGGCAATACAATCGCTGACGCTGAAGGCAGTGACCGAAAACCCTCCCACGGTAGAAAAGCCACGGCGGTCCACCCCGCGGTCCGACCATCTCGATATTTATTCAGCCGCACGTGACTCTCAAGACCTTCAAGGTTCCACGCAAGGTCCATCTCCCTGTCCGGCATTCCGCTTACCATTCGAACGTCAGTGACCACATTGTTCGGGCTGATTTCAATCTCGGCGTAGTTTTTGCCCGACCGATCGAGATCTAAGAAAATCTCGACAACCTCCTCTTCCCAAATCGGATCATCGCGGTTCGTCATCGTGAACCACGGGTTCGGGTCCGTAGCATCAAACCGAACATAAAGCCCCTCGTTGTTCCACAGCGCACGAAACTCGGTCTCATAGAGCGTCGGACCGTAATTGAAGTAGTGAGCCTCCCACCACGGTGATTCGTTGTTCAGAAGCGATGCAGTGGCCGCGCTAGTCCAAGCAACCCTGAATTCAGGAGTAACTACGCGCTGCCCCGCACTAATCATAGTGGCGCTAACCACAACCATCAGGCCGCCACACACCGCACGTCCCATAGCTGCCTCCATCCATCAAGACTCTTCATTTCACACCTCAATCCCCAACACCCGTTCAGCATTCCCATGGTAGACCTTTCGGAGAATTGGCTCAGACAGTCCAAGGCCGTAAATCCGCCACCGCCCCTGAGGTGGTATGGGTGCGGGCGCATAGTCGAAGTACTCGTCTTCGGTCTCAAGAAATCGGTAGTAGATCTCATACAAGGCTTCACCGAACACTTGCTGAGGCGTTTCGTCGCCTTCCGGAGCCGGAATCGCATCGGTACCAAACAGAATCCGATCCTGATAGGTATCGAAGAAACGGCGTGCTGCTCGAGGCTGGCGACCCAACTCGCCAATTCTGGCACCAATCTCCACGCAAACATTCGGAAAACGGTCGAGCATCTCCCCCACTGCTGAAAGATTCTCGGCCGAGTGGCCCACGTGTAGACCAATAAAACTAGTCCCGGGATGACGCGCGAACACCCGGTCCCGTGCAGCTAACAAGTCGGCATTGCTGGGAAAGTCCCCGCCATGGAACGACCAATCTGGATGTGCATGCAATTCCTCGTAACGCTCATTGAAGCGATCGATCGGTAGAAAAAATGCTTCCGGATCGGACACGTGAATCGCAACGGGCATGTTGAGCGTAGCGCAGGTTTCCCACATCGAGTCAAAGCGGGGGTCATCGATGGCAATGAGAGGGCCCCGTGTGATTTGTTCACGTAAGTACAGTCCAAGTGTTTTCGTGACCTTAAGCCCTCTCGCTCCAGCTGCGTAAGCCCGCTCAATCTGGTCAGCCTGAAAGGTTGGGTAATCCGGTGATGCCACGTGATTCCACGATGGCTCCGTAAAGCTGATGAACCGACCGGGGTGGGCCTCGTCAAACTCCCGCCGCACTTCCACCAACCCCTCACCGACTCCCCCGGTGAGATTGACCATCGTCCGGACTCCTTTGCGGTCCATCACTGGCAAAATGTCGGCTGGTTCACCAAATTTCCTGATTCGTTCACCGAACGGCTCCATACCCAACGGCACCGCTGACCATGTGACATGCGTGTGTACATCGATCACTGGGAAGCGCGGCCTCTCAACACGGGTTTCGGCCACGTGAAGCATGCCACGTGGCTCGAATTCTGAAAGCGCTATCGCCTCGTTCGTCGTGGTGGTTCCACCCGATAGGTCTTCCTCAACCGACCGTCCGCAAGCTGCACTGAGCGTAGAAATGCTTCCCGCCAGCCATTCTCGTCGACTCCATCCCATTGTTGTTCCTTGTCTCTATCTTCGCTCGAGGGGGGTCACCCAACGACCTCGTTGAACACGCGCACATAATTGCCACCAAGAATTTTCTCGATCGTTGCCGGGGAATATCTTCGGGCATCTAAAGCCTCGGCCAGATGCAATAACCGTTTTGGATGACTGAGTTCAGGCACTCGCATATGCCGGATCTCCCAAGATAATTCAGGAAACTCATTTCGCCGACGCTCAAAGCTACGATTGTGATCGGCCACCTCGGTAGGACGCATCGCCGTCATATCAACGACATCTTGGTCGGTCCCGACACCCACCGCCTCTTCACCCCCTAAGTTAATCACGTGTTCAACGTGTGCGATGAAGTGGTCCATGGAAATCTCGGGGTCCTGAGTGAGCCAACCACTTTGGTTATAAATACAAAAAACGCCTCCCCGTTCCGCAAGGGCCCGGATATTGCGGTCGCTGACGTTCCGTCGATGAGGACAGAGTGCTAGACATCCGGAATGGGAATAGATGACCGGCTTTGTCGAGGCTAGAATGACATCGAGCGAGGACTGCTCGCCAACGTGGGAGAGGTCGACGATGATCCCGAGGTCTGCGAAAGCTTCGATCGCCTGGAACCCGAAACGGCTCAGCCCAGCGTTTGTCTTCTCCCAACAACTGTCCACAAGGTAGTTCCGACTCCCATCAGCAAGTTGAATCTGACGAACCCCAAGCTCTGCAAACGTGCGTAACTTTCCGAGGTCCCATCCAAACGGAGCAGCCATCTGGAAGCAGTAGATAAAACCAACGAGCCCCGCACGTTTCGCGGCGTTAAGTTCCTCGACCGTCGTGACCTTACGAAAAACATCGGGGTGGGTGGCTACGATCGTATCCCACGTAAAAATGCGGTGTTTAACCGCCGCAAACATGTTCTCCACTTGGCTTAATTCGGCAAAATTTGAGGTCATGTTCATTGCCATCGCCGTAATTCCCGAAGTGCGCAGCGCCTCAATTTTGTCGTCGGTCAGGTACTGTACAAACGTGCGAGGCGGCGGTTCCATGGCAAAGCACATTGCATCGACCGCGTACGCACGAGCGTAGATATCTGCTGGTGAGTCGGATGGCTGCGCATTGGCCGAGGGCCTAGCTGACGCTCCAGCGATCGCGCCCACACCGACCGTGCCGATAAATTCTCGACGATTCATAGAAAACATCCTTTCGATCGAACTATGGGAAATAAGCGCCCCGACGCGCCACTACCAGTGCCTAGTATAGGTCAGCTTCCTGCTCCGGCCCGAAGCAACTCCGAGCTATAATGCCAGCTCTTGAACCTGCATCTCGGAGGTGCACATGCAATCAGGTATATACATCGCCGCATTGGCCGGTACCGTCATCGCCGTCGGTGTGATCAACGCTCAGTCGGGTCTCTCGGTGGCTCACGACTCCCGGACGTTTGAACTCCGCACTTACACGTCGGAGCCTGGCAAGCTCGAAGCCCTACATGCTAGGTTTCGGGATCACACGACCGCACTTTTTGAGCGGCATGGCATGACCAACGTCGGGTATTTCGTCCCAACTGACCGAACGGATACCCTTGTATACATCCTGGCGCACGAAAGTCGTCAGGCAGCAGAAAGATCCTGGCAGGGCTTCGGGAATGATTCGGATTGGCAGGATGCGGCAGAGGCATCTCGGGTAAATGGGCGACTGGTCGCAAACGTCGATTCTGTGTTTATGAGTGCAACTGACTATTCACTCCTAAAATGAAGACAGCGATAATGACTCCTCTGCGCCGCTACGGCATCTTCAGCCTGGTAGTCGTACTTATTGGGTGCCAGCCCCCATCACCAGAAGAACCGGGGTCACCAGCATTCGATGTGGTTGAAACTTCGATTATAGAGATTCACGCCGCAATGAAGGCCGGTGAGTTAAGTGCGAGGACTTTGGTCAACGCATATCTCGCACGCATCGAAGCATACGATAAACAGGGGCCAGCACTAAACACCATCGTGACTATCAATCCTCATGCACTGGCCCGCGCCGACGAACTCGACCAAGCATTCGAGGTATCTGGCCTAACAGGTCCACTCCATGGTATCCCCGTTATCGTAAAGGACAACTACGACACGATCGCTTTGCCAACAACTGCTGGTTCACTATCGCTGGCGGGGTCCATCCCGCCAGACAACGCATTCCAAGTTCAGCGAATCGTGGATGCTGGCGGCATCGTCCTCGCAAAATCAAACATGGCAGAGTTTGCTTTCTCTCCATATGAGACGGTCGGTTCAGCGTTGCCAGGTTATACACGAAACCCGTACGACTTAAGACGCGTTACCGCGGGGTCGAGTGGCGGCACCGCAGCGGCTGTGGCAGCAAGTATGGGGACCGTGGGCCTCGGCACTGATACCGGTAATTCAATACGCGGCCCGTCATCACATCAGAGTCTTGTCGGCATCCGCTCGACAATGGGATTGACGAGCCGGGACGGCATCGTTCCACTCAATCTATCCCGCGACATCGGGGGCCCGATGGCCCGAACGGTTGCCGACGCCGTCATCGTGTTTGACGTCATCGCCGGCACCGATTCTGCTGATGCCATAACCGAACAGGCCGACTCCCGTCGGGTGAATTATCGTGAGCTCTTGGAAGTGGACAATCTACAGGGCAAACGACTAGGTGTGCTCCGTGAGATGTCGGATGAATCCGCCGACCCCGAGGTTATTACTAGACTCAACGAAGCTATCGAGGACTTACGCCGACTTGGTGCGACGGTCGTTGACCCGGTCACGTTGCCTGAAGACGACGTAGCTGAGGAAGAGCGGTTGCCCTGCAGCTATTTTCGGTTCGACCTAGAGCAATATCTGACTAGTCTCGGCCCAGAAGCCCCGTTCAACACCCTGCAAGAGATTATCGATTCAGAAAAGGTCCATCCAAACATCCGTACACGATTGGAATCGGCCCAGGAAGCCGCTGACGTCCCAACGAACCAACCAGGATGTGCTCAACAGGCCACTAGAGACGAGCGTCTCCGGCACCGTGTCAGACAAACGCTTCAAACTAACCAGCTCGATGCATTGATTTATCCCACCTGGGACAATCCGCCGCGTCTGATTGGTGATCTAAACACTCCACACGGTAACAACAGCTTTCAGTTGTCTCCGCCTACAGGATTTCCAGCCATCACTGTACCGATGGGCTTTGTCAGCGACGGTCTTCCAGCCGGCTTGCAGATTCTGGCCGATGCCTGGGCAGAATCGACACTAATCATTATCGCCTACGCGTACGAACAAGCTACACAGCATCGGGCGCCGCCTAGGACAACACCAACCCTAAACTAGTAATAAATACGGTTGATTAAATGGTGAAGTTCTGAACATAACTATCCACACACCGGAAAGTCATCGCCTGTATCGAGAGGAAACATTATGAATCGAGTCAAACATTCTCGTCGCCGCTTCCTGCGTAACAGTGTCGCTGCATCCGCTGGCGTATGGGCGGTTCCAACAGCACTAACCGCGGGCACAACAGCTGATAGCGATAACAACCTCGAAGTGGGGCTGCCGAAGTCTTCGCTCTTAACGCCGGCCCTGTGCGTCGACCTGGACAAACTCGAAGACAACCTTGACACGATGCAGAACACCGTATCGGGCAACGGCATCGGCGTCCGACCTCATACAAAGACTCACAAGTGCCCAGCGATCGCCCATCTCCAAATGGAGAGAGGCGCCGTCGGCATTTGCACGGCCAAACTTACTGAGGCTGAGGTTATGTTCGAGCACGGTCTTCGACAGATCTTGCTGACCACCGTCAACGTATCGACCGCAAAGATTCGTAGAGCCATGCAGCTACGAAAGCAATGCGATGGTTTTATCCAAGCTGTCGACACCGAAGAAAATGCACGGGAACTTAACGATGCGGCACGTGAGGCTGGCATCATCGCTGATGTTACAGTTGACGTCGATCCCGGTGGACACCGTTCTGGAGTCACTCCAGGCGAGCCCGCGCTCACACTTGCGCAACTCGTTGACACCCTCAGCAACCTACGACTACGCGGCATGCTGTGCTACGACGGTGGCTCACAGCATGTCTCTGGATTTGCAGCCCGCCGGACCCAAGCGATCGAACGCATGGCGCCAGCGGCTGAGACATTTTCGATGATGCAGCAGTCGGGCTTGAACGTCGAAATTTTCAGTGGTGGCGGAACAGGCACCTATAACATCGACCATGCGACCCCAGGCTTCACCGATATCCAAAGCGGCAGCTACGTCTTTATGGATGCTTCGTATTTGGGCATCGGCGGGCAAGACAACGACGAGGTGTATAGCGATTTCAAACCTTCACTGACCATTTTGACCACGGTGGTTAACGCGCAGTATGAAGGACGTGCGACTACTGACGCCGGCGCGAAGAGTTGTACGATCAACCGGCCTTGGTCGATCATCATCGGGGAAACCGGCATGAGTTACACCAGCGGGTCGGATGAATACGGCTCAATCCGCTATGAAAATCCGAGCCGGGTCTACCAGGCTGGCGATCGCCTCGAGTTAATCACTTCGCACTGCGACCCGGTCGTGAATCTCTATGACAAGATCTACGCGATTCGGAACGATAGCGTAGAAGCAGTCTGGCCGGTTGCTGGCCGAGGCAAGAACCAGTAAATTTTTCATCTATTTGCCTTGCCCTAGCTAGAGACTGCGCGACCCTTGGCGGTCACGATCACAACGACGCCGGTAATGATCACGGCTGAGCAGAGGAGCGTCCACGCGCTGACCTGTTCACCACCGATAACAGCACCGAGCACAAGCGCAATGATCGGATTAACGTAGGCGTAGGTCGCTGCCTTCGTTGGGGTGGACGCACGCAACAAGAACAGATACGCAGCATACGCCAATGACCCCGGCCCAATGAGATAGACCATAGCCATTACAGACCGCCATGATATGAGCGCAAGGTCGACCTGACTCAGTTCACCGCTGATGGTGCTCATGCACAGTAAAGTGACGCCACCACTAACCATTTGCATCCCGACCGTGATGGTTTGCGACGATGACTGCCTCGCATGCCTGGAGTAAACCGAGCCGGTTGCCCAACTTAGCGTCGCAAACACCAGCGCAAGCGCTCCGACCGGGTTGACCTCACGGACTCCCCCCACCGCCACCGGGTTCACCAACAATGTCATCCCAGCCAGGCCAATCACCAGGCCAAAAAAAACAGTGCTTCCAGGATTTGAACCGCCAGGTCGTGCCCAGTCAATTAATACAATCCAGAGCGGGACCATGGCAATCAGAAGCGCCGTCAGGCCTGATGGTACGAACTGTTCTGACCACGTAACCCCACCGGTGCCGCCAGCGACCATTAACACGCCAACGAGCGCGGCGGACCGCCAGAGCGAGTTGGACGGAATTTTCGTACCTCGTGCAATCGCCCAGCCAATAAAAAGACTGCCACCAATACAGAAACGTACCCCGGCCATAAAGAATGGCGGAATCGTTTCGATACCAAATCGGATTGCTAGATAGGTCGACCCCCACACGACGTAGACCGTAGCGAAGGCGAGGAGGACCAATGGTCTGACGTTGAACACCAGCGTGATAAAAACTGTGATGACGGAGCCCAGTTCCTTCAGGCTACCCAGAGTAGACGATAGCAGAGTGCACCCAACACTCCTCCGATAAGGGGTCCCACGACCGGCACCCAAGAGTAAGCCCAGTCAGAATCACGCTTACCCGGAATCGGTAGAAGACAATGCGCGATTCGCGGACCTAGGTCTCTCGCTGGGTTGATGGCATATCCGGTCGGCCCACCCAGTGACAGCCCGATCGACCAGACCAACATGCCCACCAACAAAGGTCCCATTCCCATCGGGAACCCTGTTTCGGGAGCAAGGTTCTCCGGCGATAAGATGGTGAGCACGCCAAGAACGAGAATAAGGGTGCCGATGATCTCAGTCACAACATTAGCGCCGAATTGGCGGACAGCCGGGGCCGTGCAAAAGACGGCCAACTTGAGGTCAGGGTCCGCAGTGCCTTGCCAATGCGGTCGGTAGGCAAGCCAGACGACAACACCACCTAGAATCGCCCCGAGCAGTTGACCGGCAATATAGATAGGCACATCGGCCCAAGGAAAACGACCAATCGAAGCGAGACCGACAGTCACAGCTGGGTTAATATGAGCACCGCTCACACTCCCAACCGCATACACCGCGACAGAAACGGCGAGACCCCAGCCGGTTGCAATAACCATCCACCCACTCCCCTCACCTTTCGAGCGGGTTAGTAAAACGTTGGCCACCACACCGTCACCTAAAACAACAAGAATCATCGTGCCTATCAGTTCGGCGACAAAAGCTGACATAGGTTCTCGTCTTTCTAATTGCGACGCAGATGGCGAATTATATATGAGAATCTTCGAGTAATTGAGGTGGCCCGCAACCGCACTGGCTCCAACGAATCACCAACTTTCGTTCACGATCAATAATAGGGTCGTATGTCCCTCAGGATTGATAGCTCTCATCGACGCTACAACCCACTGCTCGACGAATGGGTTCTAACATCGCCGCAACGGTTAGAACGACCGTGGCAGGGCCGAATCGATGAAGGAGCGGAGATCGGTCGAGCTACATACGACCCCAAGTGCTACCTCTGTCCGGGTAACACTCGGGCAAGTGGAAAAGTAAATCCTGGATACACAAGTACATACGCCTTTGACAATGATTTTCCGGCATTCACGAACTCGACACCTATTGATGGACCTCAACCATCTAGGCTCTTGCGCACTGAGGGCGTGGTCGGCACGTGCCGCGTGCTCTGCTTTTCGCCTCGACACGACCTGGCTTTATCTCGAATGACAGCGAGCGGTGTTCGCGCGGTGGTTGACGCTTGGAGCGAGGAGACCGAGCGGGCCACGAGACATGACGTAGTCCGATACGTTCAGATTTTCGAGAATCGCGGCGAATTAATGGGGTGTAGTAATCCACATCCCCATTGCCAGCTCTGGGCGGTCAACCACGTGCCGACCATTCCGGCTCGAAAACAAACAACGCAGCGCCTTTATTACAAGACACACGGCCGGGATCTGTTGGGTGACTATCTAGACGTGGAACTTACGGAAGGCGAACGTATCGTATCGGCTAACGAAGGTTGGGTCGCGCTAGTACCGTTCTGGGCGGTGTGGCCATTCGAAATCATGGTAGTGCCCCGTCGTTACGTTGCCAGCCTCATTGACCTCAGCGACGACGAACGTGCCAGTCTAGCAACGATCATCACGGACGTTACAAAACGATACGATACTCTCTTTGACTGCGAGTTCCCCTATTCAATGGGATGGCACGGCCGGCCTTCCGACGGAACATTTCAAGACGGTTGGCGTCTTCACGCCGCTTACTACCCACCACTTCTTCGCTCAGCCACAGTCAGAAAGTTCTTGGTCGGCTACGAGATGACAGCTGAGCCGCAACGGGACCTAACCGCGGAAGAAGCCGCTGCTCGACTCCGCACCCCATTAGAACTTGATGGAGGTGGCCCCTCAGGAGGGCAACCATCGTGAGCGTGGATCCTGCCGAGGTGGTCAACGACTTCCGGCAAGCGTTCAACGGACAATCACCACCCCTTATCGCCAGAGCGCCAGGTCGCATTAATCTGGTTGGCGAGCATACTGACTATCACGGCGGATTTGTTCTTCCGGCTGCCATCGATCGTGAAGTTCTCATTGCGGCTGGCCCGCGAGATGACCAGACACTGCAGGTGTTGGCCACCGCCTACAACGAGCACGCCACAATCGACTTACGTACTCTTCGGGTGACAGGTATAGCCGGCAAGACCCGTTGGGCCGACTACATAGCTGGTACCGCTTGGGCATTTGGGGAAGCAGGTCACAAACTCGTAGGAGCCAACATGGCAGTGCGTAGCGACGTGCCAATTGGAGCCGGACTCGCGTCATCAGCCTGCTTAGAAATGGCCGTAGCACGCGCCTTATGTGCGATTAGTGGAATTCCCTGGGATGCTGTGGTGATGGCAAAGCTTGCCCGGAAAGCTGAGAATGCCTTCGTCGGCGTGCAGTGCGGCATTATGGACCAGTTGGTATCCGGCATAGGCATTGCAGGTCACGCGTTACTGTTGGATTGCCGGTCGCTGACGGTTGAACCGGTCACCATGCCAGCAGACCTGTCCGTCGTCGTAATGGATACTGGAACTCGACGGACGTTGGACACCACAGAATACGCTGCACGGCGTGATGCATGCACTGTCGCACTCAGGGCCATTCAAGAACGTCAGGCAGACATCCGAACGTTGCGTGACGTCGACCTCCCTCTTCTGGAATCGATCCGGCAGAAAGTGGGCATTACCGCATTTAGGCGTGCTGCCCATGTCATCGCTGAGAACGCACGTCCCGCCCAACTTGCCGCGGCCTTCACGATTGGCGATTGGCAACTGGCCGGGAAGCTCATTAATGCATCGCATGCGAGCCTACGTGATCTCTATGAGGTTTCCACTCCTGAACTCGATCTCATCACAGACTTAGCGAAAGATACGGCGGGGTGTTACGGCGCCCGAATGACAGGTGCGGGTTTCGGCGGTAGTGCCATTGCGCTTGTAACTTCAGATGCTGTCAAGTCATTCATCTCACATGTGTCAGCTGCTTATCGGGCCAAAGGACCTTCGACAGGCGAGGTGTTTGCCTGTCAGTTAGTGTCAGGCGCCTCAATTTTTCTGTTTGACAGCGGGTCGTTGGATAGAACCCTGTAGCATTCGCTTCTGGAGCCCTGTGCCGTTCCCGTCAAGTCCTACCGATTCGCGTATGATGACGAACGTGACGTCAACGACTTCGGCTCGCTACGCGCTTGTGTTCTCCTGTCTTGGTCATAGTTACATGCACTTGTTCGCGGTGTACTTCTTCCTCGTTGTATTGCCACTCGAGCGAGAGTGGGCCATGCCGTATCATGAATTGATCAGCCTCTGGACGATCGGCTCGCTCCTGGTGGGCGCCATGGCGCTTCCCGCTGGCTGGCTCGGGGACCGCTGGAGCGCACCAGGCATGTTAGTCCTGTTCTTTCTTGGTCTAGGCGGTGCAGCAATTATTTGTGGGCTCGCGACGTCACCAACCGTTATGTGGGCTGGCCTGTGCCTCCTCGGGGCTTTCGCTGCTATCTACCACCCGGTCGGCATCGCTTGGCTGGTTCGCACCACCACGGAAAGCCGAGGCAAGGTGCTCGGCATCAACGGAGTATTTGGGAACGCTGGCGTGGCCGGCGCAGGGCTCGTCGCCGGAACACTGATTGACCTTTTTGGTTGGCGGATAGCCTTCCTTGCGCCCGGCGCCATCTCGCTGGCCACGGGAGTAGTCATGCTCTACTGTCTAATCAGCGGAAGGCTTACCGGTGATGCTGCGCGTCGTCTCCCTGCACGGGCTGATGGTCAGACTGGACAGTTACGGGCGTTTGTACTGTTACTAATTACAATGTTTGGAGGAGCGATCATCTACCAGGCTACGCAGATCGCACTCCCAAAAGTCTTTGCGGTGAGACTCGTGGAGTTTGTTGGTAGTTCGACATTCGGAGTTGGCGCATTCATCGCGCTCGTGTACGGGTTCGCCGGACTAACACAGGTCGCATCGGGTTACCTCGCAGATCGCTTCGACCTCAAGATGGTGTATATCGGCACATTCTTGTTACAAATCCCGGTGCTCTGGATCGCTGCGAGTGCCGGCGGAGTGTCCCTTGTTGCGGCCTCAACTCTCTTGGTCATGGCTAACACCGGTTCGCTGCCAGCTGAGAACATGCTTCTTGCCGCCGCGACGCCTGAGCAAAGACATGGAGTTGCTTTCGGACTGAAGTTTGTCCTCGCGTTTGGTGCAGCTCCACTGGCAATCAGGCTGGTAGCTTACGTCAATGACACAACAGGCGGCTTCTCCCTCCTGTTCACCATCCTCACAACGGTGGGCATTGGGGTCGTTGTTGCCGCAGCGCTTCTGCCCAAGTTAAAGCGACCGCAAAAAGAATCCCGCGAAATCTCTCCGGAGCCAAACGCACTCGCTGAGCACACGGGCACTCTCTAGGCACCCTAGAGCTATGCTTGACCGCTTTCTGACGTTATACACCGCCGCCCAGGGCTAGACTGTTCTACAATGGTTGGGTTTCCACTGCATCGAAGATGACTCAATTTGACGATTTCCAGTACAACCCGCCACCATCAGAATCGTCCAACGGTTCGCCTCGATGGCAATCCGTAGCAATCGTGGTGGGAGGCGTCGCATTGGTCACCGCAGCTATCGTCGCTGTATATCTCGTAAACCGCGGTCCCAATGAAACGGTGCCGGCCGAAGCCCAGACCGTCATCGAATCAACGCCTCCTGAAATTAGTGTGACAGAACCCGACCCGGAACCTGATGTACCCGAGACGGTTAACCTCCCAGCACTTGATGAGAGCGACGGTTTCGTTCGTGAACTCGTAAGCACACTGTCTGCACATCCTACGTTGGTCGCCTGGCTTGCAACGGATGAACTCATACGAACATTCGTGGTCGTTGTAGAAAATATCGCGGAAGGACAGACACCGGCGCGCCACTTAGGAGGTCTCTCGCTGAAAGAACCGTTCGGCACCTCGGGCGATCGCCAACAGTTAGTCATTGATCCTCGGAGCTATGTGCGCTACGACCTTATCGCCGACGCGTTTAATTCAGTGCACGTCGAGGGTGCCGCACAGCTATACGAACAACTAAAGCCGTTACTCGATGAGGCTTACCGCAATTTGGGACATCCCGACGGTGATTTTCACCAAGCCCTTGCCCAAGCGGTGCGTCAGATCGTCGAGGTGCCAATCGTCGATGGCGAAATCGCACTTGTTTCGCGCACTGTTGCATTTCAGTTTGCTGATTTGTCACTTGAAAGGCTAGCTCCAGTGCAGCGGCAAGCCATACGGATGGGTTCTCGCAACCTTCGAGTAGTCCAGCAAAAACTTCACGAATTATCTAGCGCATTGGGGTTAGAACCGTCCGTTACTGTGGGCTGATAGAATTGTTCCGCCTCGTTCTGCACACAAGGCCAAGACAACGGTCCTCAACGAGCTGCAGACGTTTACTGCAAAACTCATGGCAAGAGGCTGGGAAAGCAAGGCAATCGAATCGCAGCAAGATGAGGCCTCACGCGAGCGTCAACCTGTTGACCGTCGAACCGACGCGCAGCTAGCGAGGGATGCCAAGCGCTACGAACTTTTACTGGCACGCGGCCGGATAGCAGCCGACCTCGAACATGCAAAACACCCAGCTCACCGAGAAACCCTCACTCGTGCACTTAGTGCACTCGACGCCCACCTGCATGACCTAGACACGGAACTGTGAATCGCAAATTTCTCTACCGATCAACCCAGATTGGGGGAGGATTTATCTCGTCACTCGGTGTGGGCCCGGGATCCGCACGTCCGCTTCCTTCAAACCGACTCACCGCACGAAGAGTCATATATTGGTCACGCCTTATCTGACAGGAAAGACGGACCCCCCGTGAGATTACGCTGTGATAATCGCTCCTGCTCAGCTTCCGTGATCTGCTCGGGTTCGCCAGAGATGAACTCGACACGACACGTCGTACGCCTTGCACCGCCACCGCACGCGTGTAGCACATCCACGCCCGCATCCTGTTCCATAGCTAAGACCAACCGTCTACCGTCTGCAACATCAACAGGCGCATATCCTACAACTGTTAATTTTGGTATATCGGAGCCTCACTTGAACCATTCACGAACATCTCATCTGCGACCACACATCTCCCTATCCAGCGTGCCGCACTGTAGCACAGCCCAACTAGCACCTTGGAACATTAGGTAACGCGTAATGAACCGCAATTCCAACACGCGGTAAACTGCTGTTCAACAAACTCTCGACACGTGGCGCAACGCCAATTACTTGAAGCACCCTCTGGGACAACATCCCTCGAATATTCGCGGGCGAGTTCGCTTGCCCGACCGACCTGTTCTGTATCCAGCACCCACACCGACGGTAGCGTGTCAAATGTCAGCGGGGCTTCCCCTCGAGCACCGAACAGAGCTTCGCCTCGCACCAATGCGTCAATCCCTTCACTTTCAAGAATTCCCTTGAATAGATGCGCGTCGGTTGGATGCCTGGCCACATAGATGCGGATCACTCTGCTCCTCCGTTTGTCCAATTACGGCTAACTTGACCGACTAGCACGCCACCGATCCACGGCCACAGCCACAATGATGATATGACCGACGATCATCTCCTCTACAAAGTTCGGCCAACCTAGCACTGCACTCCGATTTCTAAGATAAGCCATCAGGACTGCACCCGCGAGTGTTCCGACGATTGAACCCTGGCCACCACTGAGCGACCCTCCACCAATCACCACAGCGGCAATAATGTCGAGTTCGAGGCCAATAGCTACAGTCGGATCACCTTGGGTTAGCCGTGCGAACTGCATAAGGCCGGCGAGTCCAGTAAGCGACCCAGCCAGTACGTAGATAGCAATCTTGGTGCGCGTAACACGGATGCCGCAGAGCCGTGCGGTGGCTTCGTTTGAGCCGATCGCCAACGCGTGCTGTCCGAGTACCGAATAGCGTAGAAGGAGAATAAACGCGACAGCAAGAGCTAACATTAGCCACACGCCAGGCGCCACAAACAACCAAGGTGGATTAGGAATAGGATTAACCCACAAGTCGAGTCCTTTTGTGGGCGCTGTGACCGGGATGCTTCCGGAAATCCACTTTGCAACGCCGCGATAGAAACCCAGCGTCCCGAGGGTCGCAATGAATGGAGGCAGACGGAGGCCCGTTACAAGCAAGCCGTTGTAGAATCCACAGAGTGCTCCCGTGCTCAAGGCTACGATGAGCGCGGAACCGACACCCCCACCATTCTCGAGAACAAGTGCTGCTGCAACACTGACTAGGGCGATGGCCGATCCAACGGAAAGATCAATTCCCGCACTAATGATGACAAAAGTCATCCCGATCGCCGCCGTGCCGACGATCATCGCATGTACTGCGACCAGCCTCAGATCAAATAGCGTCAGTGGCGGATGCGGTGGAATTGCATAGAAGAACAGTACTGCAGCAGCTAGGCTTAGCGCGGGTGCCAGTGTTCGTAGCCACTGGCCAAGCGATATGCCTAGCACCATGGTATTCAAGCGACCTTGCCTTCCCCGCTCGTCGCCGCATTTAAGATGTCATGCTCGGTCCAGTCTTTGGCCGATCGCGTAGCTATCACTTGGTTCCGGTGCATAACGGTGATTCGATCGCATACGCTGAGCAGCTCTGGGATATAGTCCGATACCAATACGACGCCCTTACCCCTTTCGACTAACTTACCGATCCACTCGTAAATCTTCGCCTTGCTTGCCACATCGATCCCGCGAGTTGGTTCATCCAGCAGTAGGACGTCCACATCCTGATGCAGCAGACGCGCGAACGCCACCTTCTGCTGATTACCACCGGACAACTCACCCACCGGCTGCCCCGCACCTCGTGCCCGAATGCCACACCTCGCGATGAACCGTTCCACGGTCTGCTGCATCGTGCGGGTATCGAGCCAACCCCACTTGGTAAACGGCTCCAGTCGGCTCAGCAGCATGTTATTCCCAACCGAAAGTCCTAGCGCTAATCCTTCCGTTTGCCGATTTTCACTCAATAGACCTACCCCTGGTTTGAGACCAGTGTGGCGCCAGGACTTCCCACCGCTGTATCCAGCCACAGTCACCTCTCCGGAAACGACTGGGTCCAGGCCGCAGATGGAGCGTAGTAATTCAGTTCTGCCCGCACCGACGAGCCCGGCTAGGCCCAGAATCTCGCCACGGTGCACCGTTAGATTGATCAGCCTTGACGACCACTCGGCAGTACCCACGTCGTTTAAGGTTAGTAGCGGCATGCCGGTAGGCCGCGACGAGATCGGAAACATGTCGGGTAGGCGTCGGCCAATCATAAGTTCAATCAGGTCAGCAACCGTCACCGTAGTGGTGGCACCATGGCCAACCACCCGCCCATCGCGGAGCACCAGAAAGCGATCGGCAATCCGCTGCACCTCCGCCAAAAAGTGAGAAATGTAGATAACAGCGACGCCTTCGCGGCGTAACCCAGAAATAATGTTGAAAAGCCTGTCGATTTCGACAAGCCCTAGACTGCTCGTCGGTTCATCCATGATTACAACTCGTGCATCGGTCAACAGGGCCCTAGCAATCTCAACCAGTTGACGATCACCAGTCGAGAGCCGACTAACCGGCGTGGCGAGTGGTAACTCTGGACGACCCAGTCGCTCAAGCACCCCACGAATCTTTCGGCGGTGTGCCGACCGATCGATGAGTCCGAACCGGTGACGCTCGGCGCCCAGCACTAGGTTGGCCTCAACGCTCAGGTTGGGTACAACATTGGACTCCTGATAGATCATCGCGATGCCTGAGGCACGGGCCGCGAGTGGACCAGCCGGCGTAAACACCGCACCATCAAGACGGGTGTTTCCCTCATCCGGCTGTACAGCGCCGGACAAGATCTTCATTAGCGTCGACTTGCCCGCTCCGTTTTCTCCAACCAGCGCGAGGACTTCACCTGGGCAAACTTCAAGGTCAACAGCATCAAGCGCAACCGTCGCACCGAAACGCTTTGTAATGCCAGACATGGCCAGCCGTGGACTGCGACTTTCAACAGAACTGTCGGGAGACTGCCCAGGTCTGCTCATCGATCGAGGAGGCGAGAAAGGTCTGGAGTCAGCAGTTCGGCAATTATGGGATCCTGCATGTTCTCACGGGTTGCGAGTGTCACTCCTGTATTCTGCCGGAGCTCAACAGTTACGCCTTTCAGGTAATCGACGGCGGTTTTGACGCCTAGGTAGCCCATCTCCACTGGGCTCTGAACAACGAGCCCTTCAAGGTCACCCTGCTCTAGTGCAGCCACGAGTCTCTCATTAGCATCGAACCCAACCAACCGTATATCCCCAACCAAGCCCAGGCTACGAAGCGCCAGTAGCAGGCCAAATGTGCACGATTCGTTCGCACAAAAAACACCATCAACGTAATCGTAGGTCGTCAGGAGACTCTCCGAGGCGATCTGTGCAGTGGCCGTCGTGACACCTGCATACCGCTCCGGATCAATCAACTCGATACCGGTAAAAGCAGACAGGGCCTCGACAAACCCTTCCTCACGCCGCATGGTGCTCTCTGAACCTTCAGCGTGCCGTAACAGAAGCACCCGTCCTTGTCCTCCAAGGAGGTCCCCCATGCGCTTTCCGGCAATCCGGCCACCCTCGACATTGGGTGTCGACACATAGCTAATGTAATCAGTACCGGCTTCAGCGGCGAGCCCAGAATCGAAAACAACGACAGGAATTCCAGCTTGCATGGCTAGGCGTACGGAAGGTACGAGGGCATGCTGATCAAGCGGCGCTATTACAATCGCATCGACACCGCTGCTAATTAAGTTCTGCACAAGCGAGATTTGTTGGTCCCGATCATCCTCACGCTCTGGACCACGGAAGATCACTTCAACACCGAATTCCTTTTCGGCCTTCAGTGCACCCACGTGGACCGCTTTCCAAAAATCGTGAGTCGTCCCCTTCGGCACGACCGCGACCCGAAACTGATCCACCTCGCCGCCACCATTTGTTTCGGGGCCACCGCTGTCGCACGCAAACACCGGTAAAAGTGTCACCACCAATATTCCCAAACAACCCAACCGATTCATCGCATACCTTCTTCGCACCGCTGTAGCTTAATCCCCGAAGACCGACCTCGCAAATGGGCCGTCACATCTCTCAATAAGATTATGGTCCGTGTTAGCTAGAACAGACTGAGGAACAGTAAGCTAAAGACACGACAGACGCCGGCGGCGGATATCCTTAATCAGCGACCGTGAACATCTGTCGAAGATCTCCCCGCCAGAAACTCCTCCGCAACAGACCTCGGAGTCCGCCCACCCTCATCGACTGCCAGATTCATCGCTCGCATCAAGTTGAGGTCAATCGCGCCAACAAGTCCCCCCAGTGCAGCAACTACACGAGGCTGGTCACTCACCAAGCGGTCACTCACAAGAATCACTGCGTCGTAGGGCGGCATCACGTTCCGGTCGTCTTCAAGTGTTGTTAGACCCAATGCTACGATTCTGCCGTCGGTCGAAAAAGCGGTAATCACATCCACATCCTGTTGAGCCACCGCCTGATACATGAGCGAAGGGTCCATCGTGACCTCCCTATCGAACGACAGCCCGTAGCGTGCTTGAAGCGACACCCATTCTGGCCGCCCGAAGAACTCGTAGTCACTACCGAAGACGAGACGCGACGCATGAGGCACCAGATCGCTAATCCGCTGCAGCCGGAGCTCCTTCACGTCCACAGAACGCATCGCTAACGCGTACGTGTTCTCAAAACCAAGGGCTCCGACCACGTGAACGCCGTAGTCCTTAGTAAGTAAGCGCTCAACTTCGCCAAGGATTTGACCCCGATTCTCAGTGTTTGCCTCGCGGCGCAGAATCGTAGCCCAAATCGTGCCCGAGTAGTCGACGTAAACATCCAAGTCACCCGACCGTAAAGCGTCGAACGCTACGGTCGAACCGAGTGACTGGAGGACCGTCGCGTTAAGACCGGTCTCCGCAGTAACTTGACCAGAGATAATTTCAGACAGAATGTACTGTTCCGTGTACGGCTTGCTGCCAATAACAATCCGCTCAGATTCATCCTCGGCAACGAATTGGCGTGCAAGTGTCACGCCGGCAAACAAATACAGGGCGGATAACACGCCGAGTGCAGCAGCCACTAGCCCGCTTCGGCGGAATCGCACACCTTCCTCAAGCACGCGGATGAGCCCATCGAGTAACTGTGCAAGCAGGGCCGCTACAACGGAACCCACCATGACCGCTGTGTAATTCCTAGTCTGGAGGCCGGAGAAGATGTAGTTGCCGAGACTCGTCGCCCCGACTGGCGTCGAAAGCGTCGCCATGCCGACAACCCAGACGGTCGAGGTCCGGAGACCGCCGACAATTACCGGCATAGCCAGCGGCAACTCAACCCACCACAACTGCTGACTTTGGGTCATCCCGACGCCTTTCGCCGCTTCGGTATACGCCGGGTCGACCCCGGCGATGCCGATGACAGTGTTCCGGAGAATCGGGAGGGTGCTATAAAGCGTCAGGCCGATGATCGCCGGTAGATACCCAATACTCTGGACCTGAATCGCCGCGAGCGCTGGTACCATGATGGCGAGCAGCGCCAAGCTTGGCACCGTTTGAATAATACCTGCCGCTCCAAGAACGACCTGCTCTAACCACCGTACGCGCGTCGCCACAATTCCCACCGGAACACTGATAACGGTCCCGAGGAGTAACGCCACGAGGGTTAACTGTACGTGCCCGGTCAGGTAGGCAGGCAACAGCGCCAGCTGCTCGCTCACGATTGCTCTCCCGGGCGGAGCAAGTCATTGAGCATTTGCGCTTCACGCTTCGGAGTGCCGAACATCCGCTCGACGAATTCGTCCACGGGATTCACCATCAGCTCTCGCGGCGTGCCTACTTGCACCAAACAGCCATCTCGCATCACCACAATCCGATCGCCCAAGAACAACGCTTCTACCAAGTCGTGGGTGACAAAGATCGCGGTCATCCTAAGCTGCGTTCGGATGCGTGCAAAGGATTGCTGCAGTTGCTCACGCGTCAGTGGGTCGAGAGCTCCAAACGGTTCATCCAAGAGCATCACGTTCGGCTCGGAGGCCAGCGCCCGGGCGACCCCAACCCTCTGCTGCTGGCCACCGGAGAGCTCGCTCGGCCGGCGATCACGCATCACCACAGGGTCCAGCTCGACCAGGTCCAAAAGTTCGTCCACGCGACGCCGGATGCGCTCGGCCGTCCAACCGAGCAGGGTCGGCGTTACACTGATATTCTCAAAGACGGTCATGTGGGGAAACAAACCGACCCCCTGAAACACATAGCCAATGTGCCGTCTCAACTCGTGTGCCGGTAGAACTCCGACATCAACTCCATCAATCTGCACCAAACCGTCGGAGGGCTCTATCAGTCTGTTGATCATCTTCAGTGTCGTGGTCTTACCACAACCCGAGGTCCCCAACAGCACAACAACCTCGCCGCGATTAGCCCGAAGCGAAAGCCGATCAACCACGACGTGCTCACCATAACGTTTCGTCAGAGCTTGAAGTTCAATCATCGGCGCTCACTGCAACCAGACCTAAGCCAAGACACGCAACTGGTTGATAGAAATCTGTTTTCGGAATCGGGCGCCACGTCGAAGGACCCGACGGCGGCATCTCTGAAAAATAGCAAAAAGCTGAACGGTCAGGACGACCGGTTACGACCGTTCGATCCATTCAACGAATCGCGGTGGGTGTTCATCGGCAACGATCATTACCCGGGTAATCCTACCGCTCTCGTGAATGAGCTGCTTCGAACTCTCCCGCGCTTCGTCAACGGAAGAGTACCGCACAGCCACCAGCGGTGAATTGGTCGAACCCCCTCTGACAGTTGGAATCAGCTTAAACATACAGAGTCACTCAACGACAGATCGTGGCCACCTGGTCCACACAGCCGACTATTGGTGTCCCTGACGGACTCCTCATGATATCGAGACTCTCGTATCATGTCGACCACTTGAGACTCATGAGTCTACTTCAGACACGCGAGATCCAAGCACTAGATCTAAAACTCTACCGTAGCTCGCTATTCCGCTCGATACGCGGTTGGCACGTAGATAACGGTCGTAAACCCAACTCGCCTGGCGACGCATGACTGGCATCGACTCTCCAAGTCGATCACGAATCGCAACCAGGTCACGAGCTGGACCAAGCTGGAGTGTCGTCGTCACCTCGACCTGCGTGTCTGTGTCCAACTGACGCATTAGGTATGGGTGGAGGAACAGCCAAGCGCTGTACTGCACCGCTGCATCGCCTGATTGAGAAGCCAACCAAGCGACGAAACTAGCTTCAGCCTCATCAGCGTATCCTGCGAGATGAGCCCATTCATGAAGAACGATAAACGGGCGTTCATAAGGCAGAACGTCAGAATTAATTAGCGTCTCAAGTAGGAACGGGTCAGTAAAACCATCGATGGCAGCCTGACGGAAATAGAAACCGAACCATGACGTCTTGGGACGCGCCAGTCGAGGCTCGGCGGACGCTGGTAGTTGCTCCTGTGCGTACCGGAACGGCTTGGCGAGCACCTTCGGAACAGATTCGAGCGTCGGCCAGGGCCTAGCCTGGGCTAATCCGTGAAGCCGGTTCAACCGGACAACCGATTCACGGGCAAGGGTCTCGAGTGATGCCGGTGTGATGCGACTAGTGTCAAAGTCGAGTTTGGATTCAAGCGATTCCCGACGGTAGTTGAATCCCCAACAGAGCATAAAGACGATATAGACAACCGCCATAGCAACCGCTACTTCCCGAATCAGCACCAGAACAACGACCGTCCTACGCACCATCGAGGAACGTCTAAGTATCGCTATGCATTTGGCTATCAAAGCAACTACAGAGCCAATCACTAAGAAATCAAACAGAGCAACTGGCACTTGGTTTGATAACGATGTAAACACTTGCTGAATAATCGGATAGAGGCCCCGGGAATAGGCACGCTCAACACAGGCTTCAGAGGTTGGTCCGACGGCAACCACCAGAGCCAATGTCAGGATTGTGAGGCGCCAAGCCAAGTGTAACGGCCCCGATTCACACTGGGAGGTTGTTTCCTGATCCACCACGTCAAATCCTCTGCGTCCTCTCTCCCGTTACACTCGCCACTGGAGATGCCGCCCCAGCGGTCAGTCTTTCCTGAGGCAGCCCTTTCGGGAACCAGAACGATGAGATGACTGCAGAGCCTGCCGCGAACGACCCAAACATAAATACTCGCTGCAGGGCAGCGGTCAACTGTTGTGGGCTGGCATCACCGCCGGCAGGAAGTGACACAACCACAATCGCGCCCATCGTGGCCACACCAATGGCGCCACCGATCGATCGAGTAAAGTGACCCAGCGAAGTCGCGATTCCGAGCTGCTTACGCGGCACCGCGTTCTGAACAGCCAGGATCAGGGTAAGAATGGTCATGCCCATACCCACGCCCATGATCGCAAGCACCGCGCGTATCATCCACAGGGACGCCCCTATATCAATCTGCGATAACTGAAAGAATCCAAAGCTCACACACGATAAGCCGGCAAACACCATTCGCCGGTACCCAACTTTCATAAGCACGCGACCGGTAACAATTGACATCAATACCCACCCGAGGAGTAGCGGCGTGAGCGCTGAGCCAGCGTCAATGGCACTTCCACCCAACGCCGCCTGCACGAAAAGTGGCACAAATGAGATCGCGCCGAACATCGCCACGCCAACTAGGAACCCGCTCAGCATAGCTGGTCCAATGACCCTATCCCCGAAGAGTTCAAATGGTATCAGCGGGTCCGCAGCGCGACGCTCAACATGTATAAAGGCTACCCAAAGTATTAGCGCACCACCTAGGAGCATTGCCAACCTCCCCCAAGCAAACCCTTGGCCACCGTTGGCCTGTCCAAGAGCCAATAACAGCAGTGCGACAGCGCCACTTAGGAGTAGTGCACCGCGGTAATCAATGCGTGGCTGAGACGATGGGCGGGGACTGACGAGCGCATTACCAACCGCCAGCGCGGCGACGAAAGCAAACGGGACATTTACGAAGAAAACCCACCTCCACGACAAGGAGTCAGTGAGGTAGCCTCCAACGAGTGGTCCGGCAATCGACGCAATCCCCCACACGCCACTAAAAAGCCCTTGGATCCTCCCCCGCTCACGCATGGTGTAGAAGTCACCAAGAATCGTCATCCCGAGGGGGAGAATACCGCCCGCACCGATTCCCTGGATCAGCCTAAAGACGACGAGAACAGGCATCGACCACGCCACACCGCACAACACCGAACCCAGGAGAAAAAAACCTACAGCGCCCACATAGAAGAGTCGTCGACCGTAAAGGTCAGAAAGCTTGCCCCACAGCGGCACCGTAACTGTCGCTGCTAGAAGATACGCCGCGAATACCCAGCTATATTGGGTGAGGCCACCGAGTTGCGTAACAACGGTTGGCATGGCCGCCGCGACGATCGTCGCTTCAATCGCTGCTAAAAAATTTCCGCCGAGGACCCCGCACGTCACGACCATCCGTCGGGTGATCCGCACGGAAAGTTTGTCAAGCATCTGCTAACCGCCGACACAATCAATCACTGCCCACCCCAATCCTTGGAGAAATCGGTATCTGAAGGGTCAGAAATTCACGGTGTATCACCATCAACACCACAATGGTAGGCTGTTCCCTCTTACCAATCTAGAGCCTCGCCTCAGGAAGATTTGGTGTCCTAGCCAACGCAAGATAGGATCAACGTGGGAAGCTGGAATGTCCACTGAAGAAGAAGCTGCTGGTCGAACCGTACATTGCGTTAAGTTACAGAAAGATCTGCCTGGTCTCACAGAGTCTCCTTGGCCCGGTGAACTAGGCAAACGGGTCTACGAGAACGTCTCCGCTGAAGCGTGGAAACTCTGGGAAGAGCGAATGAAGATGATTCTCAACGAATACCGACTGAAGCCCTGGCAAAAGGAAGCCCAAGAGCTGGTCGCTAAACAAATGGAAGAATTCTTTTTCGGTGAAGGCTCAGCCCTTCCACCAGATTACGTCCCAGAACGTAGTAAGAGTTAGTCCTCTCCTCACCTGCCGATTTTCGATCGCGCTCACTTAGTACTCCCTACAGCATTGGGATTTCTCTATCAACTTCGAAATGGAGCCGCCGGTGTGCTTGGCGCACGGAGGCAATTACATCTTTGGACGTTTGTCCCCTAGCGAAAATGAAACCCAAATAGCTTGCACCTTCAGGTAGTGGTACGAGCTGCTGCCCTAACTTGGCAGTGATGATTACGTCGTCAACACCTTCCACTGCTCTCGCAAGTTTCGCACCAACTACTCCTCTCAAATGACCGCTGCAAGGAATAGGGATCATCATTACGGCCGATGCCCCAGGCACACAGTGAAACGTACACCCGGCTTCGCCTACGGCTTGCCGGAGCAGCACTTCTTCATACTGGCAGGAATGACCCGTGGAGTCCGTGCACTGAAGCACCCTGGCACAAAGCCCACCGACCGGTCGTGCCGCAACTTCCAAAACGACAGGTCCGCGCGCGTCCAAACGACACTCGGCGTGGACTGGACCATGACGGAGCCCAAGCGCACGAACGGCTTCTGCGACCGCATATTCAACCGACGACCGTTCGTCAGAGCCCAGTTCTGTGGGCCTTGCGTAGATCGTTTCTTCAAAGAATGGCCCTTCAAGCGCGTCGGGTTTATCAAAGATGGTCACCACGTGGAGCCGTCCGTCATTGACTAAACCTTCGACCGCATACTCAGCGCCGTCGATGTATTCCTCAATCAGCACCAACTCGTTTGATGGATCACGAAGGGCACGTAACTCTGGACTTGACAACATTTGAGCAACCCGTGCCATTGCAGAATCAAGTTCCTTTTTGTCATTGGCGCGGATCACTCCTCGGCTACCCGATAACGTAAGCGGCTTTACAACCATGGGAAAACCGAACGGCAACGCAGGACAGCGCTCAATCTGCTCAAGTCGCAGCACGTGAAAAGCCGGCACACGAAGTCCTCCGCGTGACAAACATTGCCGATAGCGAAGTTTGCTGGCCGCCAGACGAGCGCCGGCTGCACCGTGGCATGGCAATGCTAAAGCCTCAGCTACCATCGATGCCAAAATCGTAGGGCGATCACCAACAGCTAGCACACCTGTCACCGGGCGTCCGGCGGTCGCAGCCAGGACACGCTGAAACGACATTCTTTCGTTGTGAAACTCCACTGGGATTGCCTCATCCCGCCACGGATCGTCAAGGGTGCGGCATCGATCCGTTGCAAAAGCAAGGTCAAAACCTAGTCGCTCAGCAGCATCGGCGAACGCCCGCACTTGATAGCTGGTCGTAGTAGCGAATAGAAGTATTCGTGACATCACTGCTTAGCTTCATCGTAACAGCTAGAAGAGCGCGAACTGCTCCTCAGTCGGCTCAGCTCAGCAATACCAAGGTTCATTGAGGTAAGGGATTGACGCACGAGCCTGGGTATTCCTCATGAGTGGTGGGCAGTGCAATGCACCCCGTTCGTGCGCTAGTGTCCAAATCTCCTCAAAAATCGCGCGCCGAGATGCCGACTGGTGTTGACCGACCAGGGTAATCACCTCGGCTTGGAGTGCATCGACACGGGGATCCGTATGAAACCAAGAATAGGAAAGCGTGTTCTTGTCGAACTCTCCTACAACCTCCGCCACCTCTTTATGGGTAAGCAAACTTGAACCTTCAGGCAGCAATAGGCGGATAGCCAGTTGGATCGGGGCGACTGCATCGACGAGGTCGAGGGAAGCAATGGACTGAAGATACGCGCAGTAGCTCTCAAGTGTCGTCCACGGCGTGAACGCTACAAACGTCGGTGTTAGAACGAGTCCCGCCGTTCGGCATGCGGCTACGGCTCGCTCAATGTCTTGTGGGGTGTGTCCTTTGTTAAGAATTTCAAGAACATGATTGTCAAAAGATTCAACCGCACTCGTAACAAACGCACAGCCTGTATCGCGTAGTGTTGCTAAATACTTAGCGTGAGCCAGTAAATGTGCAATCTTGATAGTCACGTCATAGGTAAGGTCAGGATACGTATCAGATAAACGCTGGACGACTTCAATAGCGTGAACTGAGCCATTGAAAAAATCAGGGTCCCCAAAGGTGATGTGACGAACGCCCATTTCAACTTGATTTCTGATGTCGGCCAGAACAATGTCGATTGGCACGACCCTAAACCGCCCTTTGTATACCGGGACGATCGGACAATGGCGACACGTATGCCTACAACCGCGGCTAGCCTCTGTGTATCCGACACATCTAGTTGACCCGGTTGAATCGTGCAAGGTAGCGTAGCGTGTGGGCGGCGGTAACCCTCGTCGGTCCGGTACCTTGAACGCAAGATGCGGTAGCGCAGTATCCGCAGTAGGCTGCGGTGGTGGCGTGCCTTCTCTCAAAGCGATCGCCAGAGCTTCTAGATCTGATTCAAATTCGGCACCAAGTACCGAGTGCACTCCGAGGTCACGCAGGAGTGACTCGTTGAGCATCGCGTAGAGCCCATAGCCGCACAGATGCGCCGACGGATTGAGACTGCGAATCTTTTTAATCACTGGCACCGCAAGCCGCGTCGCCATATGCATTGGTAGAAAAAAGGCCAATAACTTGGCCTGTGTAACTGAGTCGTCCCGTAGCCGCTCACGAGCCAGATCGACACACGTTACTTCGACGCCTGCATTACGTAGCCAAGCTGCGGGCGAAGCTAGGCCAAACGGCTGTCGGCCCATCTCATAGGTCGCAATCAAGAGTGCACGCATAATCAGAGTGAATTATTGATTAATTTAGCGCTTGTCTCCGGACCGGCTCGTCAGGACGGTACAGGAAAATCAGTCGTACTCGGTCGAGTAGTCAAACCCACAACCACGAGCGCTAGAATTGACAGGGTCAGAGCTGGATAGACCGTCTCAAGACCAAGCGGATACTCCGGAACACCATCAACACTGTGCTGCAGACCAACGATCTCCCAAACCAACGTGGTAGTCATACCTACGAGAATCGACCACACGCCTGCTGAACGCGGTATGCGCGGCCAGACCAGTGCGCCGAGCAAAGCCGGCGTAATGCCAGCCCCGTACATTGTGTAAGCCCAAAGCGCCATCGCCAAGATTGATGGAAAAAAGCTTCCGATCACGTAACCGACGCACCCCAATGCCACTACAACCAGTCGGGTGTAGACCAATACCTGTTGGTCAGCGACCTTTGGATTTATAAAGCGCTGATAGACGTCACGCATCAAATTCGTTGCAGGCGTTAGAAGAAAGCTGTTGGCAGTGGAAACGATTATCGCCGCAGCCCCACAAACAAGCAGGACCCCAATGCCCATCGGTAGAACTTGCAGTGCAACATTGATCACGATCGATTCTGAACCTTCGGTGCTCAGGCCTGGCACAACACCGCTACCGAGTACACCAACCGAGTCAATCAACGTCTCGACGACGATCGTGCCAACAATCCACCCAACCACCGCTAGACGGGCCGCTCGCTCGCTTTTTGCAGAAAAAAACTTCTGGTACATATTCGCTTCACCGAGAAGCAAGAACAACGTTGGAAAAAAAAGCGCTAAAGCCGCCTGCGGCGATAGTTCACCAAACAATGCGACATGCTCTGGTTGCAGCGATGAGAAGGTCGTTGCAAGTCCGCCACCATCAGACACGAGGAAAACCACCGCTAGGACTACACTCACTACCATCATCACGCCATTCCCAACATCGAGATAAGCAATCGACAGCATGCCTGCCAACGCGGTGTAAGTGACGCAGAATGCGGCGGTCATCAGTGCACCGGTCGCCGGTTCAATACCAGCCACCAATTCCAGAAGTTTTCCGCCTGCGCGGAACTGATAGGCCGCAATGGTCGTATAGGCCATTACCGTGGTAAGAGCGCCAAGAAGGCGCGCGGTCGGTCCATACCGTAATTCGAGGATGTCCGGAACAGTGTACTGCGCGAGCCGGCGCACGCGAGGAGCAATGAAATAGACCAATGCGATACCGACCCAAGCTCCAGCTGACTGCCATAGTGCGGGGAACCCTACCCGATAGCCCAAACCAGCACCGGCGAATAGACTGCCAGAGCCGATCCATGTAGCAAGAAGGGTAAAGACAAGCACCCGAGCTGGTAAAGCGCGGTTGGCAATCAGAAAGTCATCGGCCGTCTGCACCTGACGACTCTTCCAGGAACCAACGACAACTAGAGCAGCGAGATAAATAATGATGGCACTCAGAAACATAAATGGTCGCGTGCTGACCTAGAGATTCTAAAAAACTACGCTCTGCGATTGTCAAACCGTATTTTGAGACCAGCCATCCGAATGTTAACTAATCCACTATTAGAGGCGTGATTGGCGGCATGCGCTATCTGAAGAAATCGTATGGCGTCACCAAGTGCTTCTCAGTCAAGATCAAAGTCCCGCTCCGGCCTAGTCACCGGTTCGTCGGTCGCTTTACGAAGGGCTTCTTCAAAGCGCTTGGCAAGTGCATCGCCACGTGTGCGCTCATCAGTAACCGATTGCTGGAACACCGCTTCTCGACGCGCTGCCTCCTCATCAAGAATTCGATCGGCTTCACCCAACTCGACCTTGTCCTGACGTTCCGGCTCGCTGTGCCGTACGACGCGCTTTAAACCCACATCGATGACGAGTGAGGCGGTACAGCAAGGACAAACCAGTTCGAGCTCCGACGTGAGGTTAGTCATTTGTGGACCCTCCCTACCATCGCGCCTACGCTGTCTTTTCAGCGCCGATCGGTACGCGGTAGTCACCGCCCATCTAGGCGAGACAACATGATATCTCCTACCCTAGTCGAGGACCATGTCGTGACTCTATTTTTGAAATGGTGGGAATACCGTGGTTGGAGCGAAATCCAAAATGAACCCCTTAAAAGCGACCCAAATTTCGACTCTCTTTACCCGAGACGGCCAAGCCCCAAGACGGTAGGACTACATGATTCAACTAAGGCTGAAGAGGTTCGTGCCAGCACTACCGTGAGAACTCAGTAGGTGTTGTCTCAGCCTTCTTCCTCGAAGCCTTCTTCCTCGGTTGGACGAGGACGGGTTGAGGGACGAAGGGCTTCACGGCGGTCATACACTGCCAACCCTTCGACGTGGAACGTTAGCGTGCAAGAACTCGCTTTACGTTCCACAACAGCTAGGACAGGGCTCCCCGCCACGCCAGCCCGAAATGTGATCCTGCAACCACACGACAACCTTGCGTGGTGGAATCCCTTTAACGCCGTATTAACTTCGGTACTCATGACATCGCAATCAACCGCCTAGGTCGGCAGCCGATGCGCAGCCATCATACACCAACGGTTGTTCATCTGTGTGACCGGAATGAAAAACTAGGATGGAGGACGTTGACAATCAGAGCATTGCACGGATTTCTCGCTCTACCTGGTCCTTCGTGGCTAAACCCATGTGCTGCTTACATACAGTGCCACTCCGGTCAATGTATAAAGTTATCGGAATACCCCAAACCGGTCCGAGCGCTTCCTTAACATCGTCGCGGCCAAGACCCACAAGCAACGGATAGTTGACCCCGTATTCGTCAGCAAACGGCTTCAACTTCTCGATCGGATCGTCGACAGACAATCCGAGCACAGCAAGACCTTGGTCTCCGTACTCGTTCTGTAACTCGACAAAACTGGGAATCTCAACCTTGCAGGGACCACACCAAGTCGCCCAAAAATTAAACAGAATGACCTTTCCCCTATACGATGCCAAATCGACATCATCCCCATTCATATCTTGGAGGGAAAAATCGAGGTTCGCAGGGCGGGCATCGGGGTCGCAAGCCGCCGTGTCTACGGCATCAGCCTCTGACCACACGGAGGCACTCAACATCTCTTCCGGAAACACCGGAAACGTCAGAAAAGCCAAGGCCAAAGACGCTCCGGCAGCTGCCATCCATCGCCACTTCATGATTCCGAACCCTCGTTTAGGGAGCGCCGGTAACCCCAAGATGGCCTTAAGAAAGCCCAAAACCGCAACCGGCCTCGGTACGTCTAGTTATATAGCATGCTGACGAATAGCACACCTAGAATCCCTAGCAGACAAACTCACTAGGCCTCCTGTAGTCGCTACAGTAACATATGTCAGCGTTGGCGTTGATAGTTGGCGTCAGTTCCCAAATGAGCCACGAGGTAAATCTTATGCGTATCCGCAAGGGGTGTGAACTTCGCGTCTCCATGAGCGCCGGATTGACACTACTCTTCCTCTTTTGTCTGGCGTTACCTGCCATCGCACAAAGTCAGTTCATTCCCTACTACGGAAAGGCCAGGGTGAAGTATGACAACTTCGACTGGCAGATTTACACAACTGATCATTTCGAAATGTATTACTACCCCGAACTTGAACAGCACCTAGAGCGAGTGGCGGGCTACGCTGAAAGCGCCTATCAGCAGGTCAGTTCAGATCTCAGACATGAGTTGGCATTTCAGATTCCCCTCGTGCTATTCAAGACCCACAGTGAATTTGAACAGCAGAACGTAATTCCAGCCGACATGCCGGAAGGCGTTGCAGCCTTTGCCGAACCACTTCGCAACCGTATGGTTCTGCCAATCGATGAGCCTCCCGATGAACTCTACCGGCTCATCACCCACGAACTCGTCCATATCTTTGAGTTCGACATCATCCCCCGCGGTGTCCTTCGCTCAGATGTGCCCCTCTGGGTCGACGAAGGGTTAGCTGATCACCTAGCAGGGGTCTGGAACCCACTCGACCTAATGATGGTCCGCGATGCGGCAGTCTCCGACATCGTGCCCAAAATGACCGAACCAGATGAATTCTTCGGATTTAGTAGCCCACGGTTACCCTACAACCTGGGTCACGCAGCCTTCGAGTTCATTGAGGCGAGAGAAGGTAAAGAAGGTATCCGGCAATTCCTATTGGCTCTCAGAACAAATGTGATCGGTGGTGGTAGTGACGCGTATCAGGAAGGCCTCGGTCTCTCCGCCGAAGAGTTCGACATCGAGTTCTCGCGGTACATCAGAGAACGGTTTCAGCCCTTCCGCGATCGGGAACGAGCGGAGGACTATGGAACCGACCTAGCACCCGATCCAATTCGATCCGAGTTCGTGGCTGCCTACTCCGTTGAACCGGCGCCGTCGGGGGAACTATTGGCAGCGGTAGCCACGAACAGGAAAGACCGTGAGCTTGACATCATTCTCATCTCTGTTCAGGACGGTAGTGTCGTCACAAATCTAACTCCGGGATTCTCGCAGAACGATGGTTACGACTACATCTCTATTCCTGGCGCGCGGTGGAATACCGTGCCGTGGATGTCGTGGTCACCGGCAGGCGACCAGTTGGCCTATTTCGTGCGCAAGGGCAAACGTAAGACGCTCATAATTAGGGACATTGTCAGCCGCCGTATCGAACAACGGCTCGACATGACAACCGTTGACGAACCCGAATCCCCGGACATCTCGCCTAATGGCCGCCACGTCGCGTTCTCAGCACTGCAGAACGCCACGGGTGACATTTACACCATTGACTTGGTCACAAACGAAGTTCGGAACGTCACAAACGATAATTTTGCAGACTATGCGCCCACGTTTTCCCTAGACGGACGGTCTTTAGTCTACCTGGCACGTGTTAACGGCAACAATAAACTGTTTCGGGTAGACCTCGAAACAGGAGAGAAACTGCAATTAACCTTCGGTGCCCACGACGAAACGGCCGCACAGTTCATTGATAGAGACAAGATTGTGTTCTCCTCTACAGCGGTCGACCCACTGCAGCCTATCGACCCTGACGTAGCCCGTGACGGCAACATCTTCAACCTGTGGACACTGACCCTGTCAACAGGCGCACTTGAGCAGTACACCGACGCCCTAAGTGGGAACGTCTCCCCCGTCGTACTAGAAACAGTCGACGGCCAAGAGGTTGCGTTCGTCAGTTACAACAAGGGCAATTACGGTATCTACACCACGGAAGTGGAAGAACCACTATACATGGTGGAAACCTCAGATTTTGGCGCCCCTGGTCTGGTGATGGACTTCCAAGCTCCTTTATCGCACACCCTCATTAGGGATAACAGTCGAGACAAGGGCAGGTTCGAGAAGATGGTTCTCGAAGGTCGGCCACCGGTCAACCTTGGGGTAACGAATAGCGGCGACCTTTACGGCGGTTCGTCTCTAACGCTCACTGACCTGCTGGGCGAACAACAGTTCAACGTGTATGCAGCATCAATTTCAGAATACCGGACAATGGCAATGTCGTATGTGAACCTCGCGCGCCGATTGCAGTGGGGCACGCAACTCTTCTCCCAGACTCAATTCTTCTTCGGCACGCCAACTGGCATGTCGTATGGCCTGTTTAATCGTGACCAAGCCATTGCAACCACCAGAATGCGCGGTGGCACAGTCTTTGGCATCTATCCCTTTAGTAGGTTTCGACGGGTCGAGTTGTCGGCTGGCGTAGCAAATTACCAAGAGCAATTCGGTAGCCCGCAGCTACAGGCAGCCTCTAATCAGGTACAGACGGATCGATTTGGCACCACCATCTTCCGCAATGGCACCTTCGTGCCTTTCAATATCGCCTTTATTCAAGAAACGACAGTATTTCGCGAATTCGGCCCGGTATCAGGTAATACGATGCGGCTGGGATTCGAATATGCACCGAAATTTGGGAACACACTTTCGCAGCAGAGTCTTGATGGTGATGCCCGTTACTATCTCAGGCTGGGAGAAACCGGACTAGTAGCACTGCGAGCAAGAGGTTTCAGGAGTTTTGGTGAAAGTCCAAACTTCTATTTCTTTGGTGGTAATTCTGAATTGAGGGGTTACGACTACCTAGAATTTGTCGGCCACAAAGCATTCCATCTGAACGCTGAATTACGGTTTCCACTGGTCGAAGTGATGTTGACGCCGATCGGCGTCTTGGGCGGCTTCCGAGGTGTGTTCTTCGCTGGTGTTGGTGGTGCTGCGCTCAACAGCGACAGCTTTACTCCATGGACTTCCTCCCCGGAGACATTCAAGCCGGTAATCGGACTCAAATACGACAGTAATCTTCAGCCTCAGCCGGTCTACGCTGATCCGGTCCAAATCACCGGCTTCCGCTTACGAGACGCGCGTGGCTCCTACGGCTTTGGCCTTGAAACCATGGCGTTCGGCTTTCCGATCCACCTTGACTGGACGTGGCGAACTCTTTTCAACGATGCCTGGGAGAACCTCCTGTTCGCTGCAAACGGCGGCAGCGCAAAGTTTCGTGAAAGCCGCTTCAATTTCTGGATAGGATACGATTTCTAGATGCGGTAGATGGGTAATTTACGAAGTTCCTTCACTCCCTTAACCAACTTCGGACATTTCAGCAGGTCTCTACTGGTCGGGAGCCGATGAAGTGACGACCTGCCATCTCCAACCGCGACGACCGGAAGATTCGGCCACTGAGACAGTCCACGTTGTCTTGCCCAATGACGCCAATCCGTTGGGTTTTATGCTCGGCGGGTCCGTGATGCATCTGATCGACCTCGCTGGGGCAATTGCCAGTCATCGCCACACCCGGAGCCGTGTCGTGACGGCGTCAGTTGACAGCGTCGAGTTTCTACATCCCGTTAAAGTTGGCGATCTACTCATTCTCAGGTCACGGGTCACCTGCGCGTTCCACACATCACTTGAGGTTGAGGTTGAAGTAGTCTCCGAAGAGTCCTTGACAGGTACGCGACGTTTGACGAGCCGAGCGTTCCTGACTTTCGTTGGAGTCGATGAGAGGGGCTGCCCCACTCCGATTCCACCCCTGCTCGTTGAATCGGTCGATGACACTCACCGTGCCGAGATGGCGCGCGCGCGTCGAGCCCAACGCCTCGAAGCTCGAGGACGGTTGGCCTCTGATAACTTTTCCCTGTAGGAACTGTTGCCCCCTAAGAAATATCTTGGAGGCGAACGACGCTCTCTTCTAAATCGATCGCTACCCGGTACCGGCTAAGAAAATTGTGCCCAATAGTGCCACCCACTTGGAAGCCAAGGAGGGCGCTAGGCGCCTGCAAGTTGAGAACGACGACCGGGTAGTTCGGAAATGCGATCGTATTGAACATCAGGTCGATACCCGGTAATAGAAACGCATCCGGATCCCATCCTGACGACCCGAATACCCGAAGCGGAAGATGTCTTACGACTGGCCGGCGACTCAGCATGCTAGCAGTCTGCGAGCTAATCGAGATCACCTCACCACCCGTATCCACAACGAAACTCGCGTCTTGATCGTTAACGGTTCCTCGCACAGTCACTAGCCGATGCTGACGCAACGGCAACACAACGTCTGCAGGATCCCGCGGAATCTTTCGACCGATCGTCAGCTGAGAGCGTTCATAGTCAACCGTGAGTGAGAGCCTAGCAGCCAGGGGCGAGAAACTCTCGACTTCGCGCTTGGGAATCCCGGTTAAAGGCGGGTTCTTAATGAGGGTTGGCACGTTGTCCATCTTAAGCGAACCAATCTCAATCGAATCGATCCAGCCGAGCTGTAGCCCGCGGAGGCCAACTTCTCCAACACCCGCACTCAAGGTGTACACGATCGGCCGGACGTTGGACGCTCTAGCCACTTCACGTGAGACCACCGTCTGCTCAGCACCAGTGTCAACCACGAAGTCAATCTCACGATGTCCGTTCACACTCGCCTTGACTATAATCTTGTCCTGGACAAGCCTGAACGGCACTGTGTGAAGTTGCTCAGCAACGTCAGGTTCCATATCAAACGGAACCCGACGCCCCAAAGAACGTAGAAAGCGAATCTGGGCACGAGACCAAGCCGCTCGCTGACTCTGGTCCTTGTGCGGAAGTAAATTGACGTAGTTGCCAAACGCAACAGCCGCTTCCTCATAGCGATGCATCCGCTTATAGATGGTGCCGACTGTGTGGTGGAACTCTCCGTCACGGGGCGACAGGGCTAAAGCTTTCTGCGCTGCCTCAAGCGCAGCATCATTATTGTTTAGGCTCATCAACGACTTACCAAGTCCATGATGGCCGCGTGCAACGGTAGGGTCCCTTGCGAGAACATCGAGAAAGAGCTGTTCGGCTTCGTCAAACAGACCAGCTGCCCATAAAGTATCGCCATACATCACAATTGCCGCTGGGTCGTCAGGCGCCTCTGCAAGGGCTGCGTCGGCCTCCACCCGCGCGTCAGCAAATCGGGCCAAGCGCAACATCGAGAGCACCGACCCACGGCGCGCTCGAAAAAGCTGTGATGCCGTCGCGCCCTCCTTTGCTCGTGTGAATGCCTCAAGCGCTTCAGGAAAACGTTCTTCTGCAATGAGCAAATCAGCTAACTGAAGTTGGATAGCGCTATAGGTTGGGTCTGCGCTCCGGCTGGTAACAACCGAAAGCGCTACCAGAGCAGCGGTGACCGCGACAAGTGGACGAAGACCGATGTGCATGAACCCTCCGAAATGCCTGGGGGATCACTGGCAACTGCTTGAAGCAACTAAAGCACAGTCAGATGAATCAACGCGTATCAGCAACCTAAAGATAAAAAGTGTAAAACAGAGACCACTCTTAGGCCCGGATGGCTACTCGAGTCAGCGCGTGTAATGCTCAATAGGTACGCCGTCGTACATCTCATTGACCCGAAGGATCTGCGTGTCTCGGCTATAAGTCCCGAGCTCATAATCCTCACTCATGATCAAAGCCTTGAATGGTTTCGTAGGGCAGACCTCCGAGCACAAACCGCAAAAACTACAGCGTGACAGATTAAAATTAAAGTAATCCAAAATCTTAATTTTTTGCCCAGGTTCGCGATGGCCACCAAGCGAAATCAAATCGTCAGGACACACCTTGGCACACTGATCGCAAACGATGCACGTCTGCGCACCAGTCTCAGGCTCAACCTGAAGCCGTAACACACCACGGAATCTAGCCGCAACGGGACGCCTCTCAGCTGGATACTGGAACGTAAAAGCAGGCTGAGGAGTATACTTAAGCGTCACCAAAAGCCCCTTCACTAGATCGATCAAGAAAACCGTCCGGAAAAAATTTTTCAGCCTTTGCACAACACTTACCCTCGGTCACCCACAAGCACAGGTTCGGTCTCCCCGACCTTGATAACCCTTGGCCGGCGGAGCACGGTGTTTTCCTTGCGGATCTTGTCTTGCAACCGCATTAACCCGTACAGCAACGCCTCGGGACGCGGCGGACATCCTGAAATGTAAACGTCGACCGGGACGATCTTATCAACACCCTGCAGCACACTATACGTCGGAAATGGACCACCGGCGTTTGAGCAACTGCCCATGGAAATGACCCATTTGGGCTCCGGCATCTGATCGTATAGCCGACGCAGCACCGGCGCCATCTTCTTCGTCACGGTTCCTGCCACGATCATGAGGTCCGACTGGCGCGGCGAAGCCCGAAAGACCTCCGCTCCAAACCGAGAGATGTCAAACCGGGACGCTGATGTCGCCATCATCTCGATCGCGCAGCAGGCCAAACCGAAACCCATCGGCCAAAGCGAGGACTGCCTCGCCCAGTTCAGAACTTTATCTACGTTGGTTGTAATGATGTTGTCGTCGAATCGCTGATCGATCAGCCCCATCAAGATCTCCCGCTTCGCCGCTGCACCTGCCAATTCGCTACCATCGTGAACAGCATCTAAATCCCCAAACTACTTTCCCTCATACCATCCTGCATTAACATCGATGTAATTGGCCCATTGCTCAGGCACCTCATCGTTTTCAAAGATCGCCTCAACTGGACAGGCCGGCACACAGGCCCCACAGTCAATACACTCGTCCGGATGGATGTAGAGCATAGTCTCCGTCTCGAACTCGGGTTCGTCTTTACGTGGGTGGATACAATCGACCGGACAGACGTCAACACACGCCGTGTCTTTCGTGCCGATGCAGGGTTCGCAGATGGTATAGGCCATGACATCCTCCGTAAATTGACCAACTAATCGTACCGGACTCCTTGCTGAATTTCAACTACCCCATACCTATCGGCCAGAAGAAGAGTTCGGACTAGACCTGATTTCGATCTTAAGCTGTAGCACTAAATGAGATCCTCTGGCTAAGTTACTGGGTTACTTGCCAGTGAATTTAGGTTTCCGCTTCTCCAGAAATGCGGTTGTCCCCTCCTGTTTGTCATCCGACTGATAGCAAAGCGCCTGCGCGAGCGTCTCAATGAGCAGCCCAGAATCGAGATCGACGCGCGCGGACGAATTAATGACCAACTTCGCTAGTCGTGCCGCTAAGGGCCCATGACGGAGCACGCGACCAGCAAGATCCCTGGCCGTAGCATCAAGTTTGTCTGCTGGAACGACGGCGCTCACAAGTCCAATTGAAAGTGCCTGCCCGGCATCAATAATCTCTCCAGTCAGAATCAGATGTTTTGCACGTCCTAGACCAACGACTCTTGGTAGACGCTGAGTCGCTCCAGCACCTGGAATAATTCCCAATCCTAACTCAGGCTGACCAAACATCGCTCCCTTTGAGGCTATCCGCAAATCACAGGCCAGGGCCAGCTCACACCCACCCCCGAGTGCGTATCCATTCACAGCAGCAATCGTTGGTCGCGGGAAACGCTCAACAGAAGAAAAAAAAGACGAATTGATCGCTGCCAAGCCTTCATCACGAGTCCGAGTTCGAAGATCGTTGATATCAGCACCAGAAACGAAAGCTTGGTCACCAGCACCGGTTAGAATTAACGCGCCGACAGTGTTGTCGGCTGCCAAATCTGCCAGCGCCGCCTCCCCTTCGCGCACAGTTTCGAGGTTTAGAGCATTTCGCACCTCAGGACGATCAAAAGTCAACTCCGCTACACCGTCGCTCACTGATACGCGAATATTCTTGTATGTCATAAATCAGTACTCGTAGACGCCCTTTCCCACCTTTTTGCCAAGCCGACCGGCCTGAACATACTCAACAAGTAGGGGGCACGGACGATACTTCTCGCCGAGTTTGGCGTGCAGAAATTCCAGCACACTTAGCCGAGTATCAAGCCCTACAAGATCGACCAATTCGAAGGGGCCCATTGGGTGATTCAATCCCAGTTTGAGCGCTTTGTCGATGTCACGTGCCGAAGAGATCCCTTGCTGCAACATGTAGAAAGCCTCATTGCCAATCATCGCGTTAACACGACTGGTCACAAATCCCGGCGACTCTTTAATCCGCACGGTCTCCTTACCCATCTGTTTAGCGACTTCCTCAATTACGTCCATCGTTTCTGGTGCCGTTTCCAGGGCACAAACGACCTCAACAAGTTTCATCTTGTGGACCGGATTGAAGAAGTGCATCCCCGCCACCCGCTGCGGACGTGTGAGGGCACTGGAGATTTCCGTAATACTTAGTGCCGACGTATTCGATGCCACGATGGCGTCAGCCGAAGCATGGCACTCAATCTCCTGGAAGACCGATAACTTCAAGTCCATCTTCTCCGGGACAGCCTCAATAACCATCTCAATACCACTAAGGGCAGCCGAAAGGTCGGTAACAAACTCGAGGCGAGCACGGGCGGACTCAAAGTCATTCGACCCTACCTTGCCAAGCTCGACCGCCTTGGCCCCGATGGCATTAATCAGCGATCGGGAGCGCTCAAGCACCTCCTCTGAAACATCATATAGTCGGGTATCGAACCCACCCATTGCCGCCCCGTATGCAATACCGTGCCCCATCGTTCCGGCACCGAGCACTGCAATGGAACGGATCATGAAACACTCGCTCCCGTTGTAACACCTTTAGCAACAATCTCATCAATCGCACCCATAGCTAGGTCAATCTCAGCTTCAGTATTATAGAAGTGAGGCGCGATCCGAATTCCCGCTCCGGGTCGGTAGTCAATGATTACCTCACGACGGAGCAGTTGAGCAGCCACTTCCTTGGCATTCGGCATGTCGATCGTCACTGTGCCACCACGCTCGGCATCTTGGCGTGGCGTACAGACGGCGTAACCACGCTCGAGCGCTGACTCGATAATTCGGCTGGTTAAACGCAAAGATTTAGCGCGAATCGCCTGGACTCCAATCTCGGCAACAATGCGATAGCCTTCGCGAGCGGCATAAAGGGCCGGTACGTTTGGCGTACCGCTCTGGAAACGCTCGGGGCCCTCAGCGTAGCGTAACCGGCCAATTTCGAATTCGAACGGCGCAGCGTGGGCTGCCCACCCAACTTGAGTTGGCTCCAACTCCGACGCTAGATCGGGCCGCACGTAGAGATATGCAGCACCAGGACCACCACAAAGCCACTTCACGGATCCACCAACGGCAAAGTCCACCGCCAGGTTAGGCAGATCGATAGGAAGTGCGCCAGTCGCTTGATAGCAGTCCAGTACAACACGAGCACCTACAGAGTGGGCACGGACCACGATGGCCTCAATGTCAACAATGCAAGCGCTCTTAAATAGAACCAGTGAAATCGGCACAAGACATGTACAGCTGTCGATCGCGTTAAGAAACCGTTCCAGGTCAAGCTGGGCAGGATCATCGCTCGGAACATATACAATCTCCGCACCCTGTAGCCGCATTCCTTCGTAGAGATACATGTTTGAAGGAAAATCTAGCTCACTCATCACGATCTTCTTACGAGGTCCATCGAACTGATGGCAGGAGGCCACGACAGCTTGCGCTACCGTCACGTTCTGATGCATCGACAACGAACGATGTGGCACGCCGAGTAACGGTGAGAGCAAGTCAGCAGTGTCTACCCCGAGAGTCCACCACCCTTCAGTCCACGCCCGAACACCTCGCTCACCCCACCTTGCCGCATAAGCCGCAAGGTTGTCTGCTGAACCTCGAGGCATGGCACCCAAAGAGTGACTCACCAGGTAGGTGCAGCGCTTGAGAATCGGAAACTCAGCGCGCCAACTCAGCAAGGAATCCATATCAGGTGAACTAGGCCATAAAAACAGCAACTTAGCTGAACCACAGCACGAAAGGCTCTATGCTAGCGTATAGGATCCCCTCGAACCGTCAGCTACGACTCGGTCCGAACGTACTCGAAGTTAAGCGGCTTCCGGTTGATACCTCTACGAGGTGGAGCGATGTAATTGGCGAATACGCCAGGCTCGTAGATCGGCTCAGCCATAATGCTCTTCAGATAATCCTTGTCGGCCTGAACCGGTAACCAGTCACCCCTACGCCGTTCCCACTCCTCTACCGACACTGAGTTGCCTTTCGGGTCAAAATAAAAACCCGTAAAAATCCCAATGTTTCGGCTGAACTTTTTGTCGGGTAGGTAGAGGCGGTCGGAAAGACCGTAATCCTCCAAAATTTTGTTCCAACGCTCAACGCCCCCGAGGCAATCGCGGACATACCAGTCGCGCAAAACCTCATTCATTGCGTTACGCATAGGAACCTCGTGTTGGGAAAGCCGCCCGTCTTCATAGACCTCCATGTCGTAGACTGCATCCGTCATGTGATGGTCCTCGTAAGTCTCTTCCCGAGCTCTTCCCTTTAGCCCGTTCGCAAAATACGAAGCTGCGTTACTGGACACCTCGCTACCGTGAAGATCAAGGCTCCGACTGAACCAGAAATTAAGATGCCTCTGGATCATTTCCAGGTCAATCCCGCCTTGTCGACGTACGTCTTCCGCTAGACCTTTAGATTCCTTCATTAGTTGACAGGTCCGTTCAAGAATACGGGAAATCCCAGTTTCACCAACGAACATATGATGAGCTTCCTCGGTGAGCATAAAACGTGTCGTCCGAGCCAGAGGATCAAGCGAGCTCTCCGACAGGGACATAAGCTGAGATTTGCCATCGCGATCAGTAAACATCGTGAACATAAAAAAATCTAGCCAGTCGTCAATCGGTTCATTGAAGGCCTCGAGAATGCGAGGCTTATCCTGATTCCCGCTCGTTCGTACAAGTAGCTCCTCCGCTTCGTCCCGCCCATCACGTCCAAAGTATGAGTGCAGGAGATAAACCATCGCCCATAAGTGACGCCCCTCCTCAACATTCACCTGAAACAGGTTACGCAAGTCGTAGAGACTCGGACACTTTGCTCCAAGCTGCCGCTGTTGCTCCACAGAAGCTGGCTCAGTGTCGCCCTGGGTAACGATGAGGCGTCGAAGTTGATTACGAAACTCTCCGGGGACTTCGTGCCACACCGGCTTCCCAAATGAGTCGCCAAATCCAATCGTCCGATTAGGAACAGGCTCGGCAAGGAATATTCCCCAGCGGTAGTCGGGCAACTTTACAAATTCAAAATGTGCCCAGCCGTCTGAATCCACACTAATCGCTGTCCGCAAATAAACCTGATGGTGGTTCTGGAACCCTTCTGGTCCCATGTCACGCCACCATTCAAGGTACTTCGGTTGCCAGTGTTCAAGCGCCCGTTGTAATCGCTTGTTGCCAGCTAAATCAACGTTGTTCGGAATACGTTCAGTCGAAATCATGCGTGCAAACCTCTAAACTGACTCCTATGATATACCTAAGGAGAACGACGGTTTTACGTTCGTCGCCAATCGAACTCTGGTCTACCTTCGACGCCGTATGTTTTTAACGCGCCCCGCTCACCCACGGCGTTGGGGCGCTGGAAAATCCAGTTCTGCCACGCTGATAAGCGACCAAAGATCTTCGTTTCAAGCGTTTCCGGACCAGCAAATCGTAGGTTCGCCTCCAGACCTGTCAAAGCGTCAGGTGACAGCGAGGCCCGCCCTTCGAGCATCAAGCGCACCTCATCATCCCAATCCAATTCATCCGGCGTGAATGAAACAAGCCCAGTCCGGAGTGCTACATGTGGCTCAATCGCTTCGCCGATGGCGAGCAGCTTCTCGACTTTGTCCGGCTCCCCAAGGAACCTAGTCTGTAAACGGGTTAAGCCCGTACTCATCGGTAGCGTGCCACCATTTAGGACCGACACTCCAATCGCAGTCGGGCGATCAGGATCGTCGAGCATGAACGATTGATCAGCCGCTAACGCCAACTCAAGAAGAGTGCCAGCAAAGCATGAACCCGGCTCAATTAGCGCAACGAGACTCTTAGCAGTTAAATCCAGCCGCTTTATGGTGCGTTTCATGAAATGCAGAATCTCTCGTACTAGCCAGTGATCACGATTGGTGGCGAGTGTCCGGTCGATAGCCAACACAGACTCTCGATCACCCACGGTCTTCAAGACAATAACCCCGATCTCTGGTTCATTAAGGCGTAAATGCAACAGCGCCGCATCCAACTCTCGGAACGCACGCAATGGCCAGTACTGATCGCCGAGAGCTAGCATGGCCCGCGCATCACTTGGCTGTGGTCCGTCTGGCCCCCGTACCGTCAGGTCAACAGTTCGTTTCATGCGGTTCATCTCGACCGTAACCGTGGAGTACTCAAAACGATCCTCCGACCGCGTTAATTCCAGTGGTCCCAACGTAACACCAGGGCCTGAGGACGGACGATCCGATGAAGCCGCAAGGTCAGCCGCTCGTTGGGACACCGCCTCATCAAATCGAGACCGCGCATAAACGGCATCGACGAAACGCCACTCAACGGCGCGTTTCCCACGTACACCCTCAACCAAGGTACTAAAGAAATCAGCGACGTCACGCCGCACCTTCCGTTTATCGACAAGTCGCGTAAGGCCACCCGTTCCAGGCAACACGCCCAACAACGGCGCTTCGGGTAAACTCACTGCAGAGTTCCCATCATCAACTAGGACAATTTCGTCACAGGCCAAAGCGAGTTCATAGCCACCACCCGCACAAATTCCGTTAATAGCGGCAAGGAACTTCAGCCCAGAACACTGACTCGCGTCCTCAATCGCCAACCGCGTCTCGTTCGTGAACTTACAGAAATTAACCTTGAAACCGTGTGACGAGCTACCTAACATGAAAATGTTGGCGCCTGCGCAGAAAATCCGCTCCTTCAGGCTGGTCACGACGACTGCATGCACTTCAGGATGCTCAAACCGAATTCGTTGAATCGCATCAGCCAGTTCAATATCTACGCTGAGGTCGTACGAATTCAGCTTCAGTTTGTAATCGGTTGATAGACCACCGTCCTCCTGGACATCCATCGACAGTGTGGCTATCGGCCCGTCAAACGTAAGCTTCCAGTGACGATACCTATCTGGGTGTGTATCAAACTGAACCCCTTGTTCTGAAGCATTAGGTGCCATTAACCATTCATTATGATGACCGTAATAGTAGGCGTCAAACGTGAGCGACTGACACGGTATAATGCGCGACGCTAGAAGAGTAAAAAACCTATGCCTCGACTTCAGGATTTCAAGACACCGTTGGTCTTTAAATTCGACGACCTGTCACCCACAGCAGCGCTCGACGCACCCGACGATGCCCAAGATTTTCGCGTTGAGGTGCGCGCCCTCGAAGGAATGCAAAAGGAGGCGACTGTCCGCCAATCGGAGCGACCTGGTCAAGCATGGCGGATGGTCTCTGACGAGGGGCCGTATCTGAACGGGACGGATCTGGCGCCTTTCCCACTGGCATTCTTCGCAGCGGGACTGCACTTCTGCTATATGACTCAGCTGGTGCGACTCTGCCGTGACCGTGGCATCGCGTTACGTGGACTCAGGTCTGGGCAGGATACCCGTTACACAATGACGGGTTCTGCACTGAAGGGTGACATGACCGGCGCAGGCATCCCAGTCGATCTTGACATTGCAATCGATGCTGAACTCTCTCTGGAAGCTGCGGGCAAGTTGATCACCAGAGCATTGGCCGAATCCCCCGGACACGCAGTGATGCGCGATCTCTTTAGAAACACATTCGCACTCCAGCTGAATGGGTCCACGGTGAAACTCGTAGATCAGGAGCATTCCCCAAACGCCCTCTTTCCTGACCCAGTGAGAGGCTTCGAGTCCATCCGACCCACACCTGCGGGCCATTTCCATCCCGACATCATCACCAAAACCGAAACGGTCGAAGTGCAGCACGGTGTGACTGGCGGTGCAGGGTCGAGCTTGAAGTCAGAACAAAAGCGAACGCTGCACGTCCGCTCAGACGCCTACCTCCTTGACAAAGGTCTTTTGCAAACGGATATCCGCCTGTTTCAACCGCTCGGCAGCAGCTTCCGGTTTCTGTCAGATACTGGCACGGGTGACACCGCACCACCTCCTTTGGCGTATCTGTCAGCCGGTATCGGCTTTTGTTATATGACACAACTCGGCCGTTACGCACACATCACCAAGCAGAAATTGGAGTCAATGCGTATCGTTCAGACCAATGGGTACAAACAATCTGGCGCCGCTGGTCCTAATGCAGTAGCCACTGCCGTAGATACACACGTGTATATCAATGCCGACGAATCTGAGGACGTCGCACGAAAGTCAGTAAAAATGGGTGAACAGACCTGTTTCCTTCACGCCTCGATGCGTGAAGCTTACCCGACTGTCTTACGGGCAACACTCAACGGTAAACCTCTGCCCGTCCCTGCTGCCTGATAAAACTTTGTAATGAGCCTAGTGCACAGAGCCAACCTGGAATCGGCACCGCCCGAGCAAACGCGAACGCGGCAGCTTGAACAGTTTAACTTGCTTCTGTCTGAAATCTTGCCTCACAATCGCTTCTACGCATCAAAGTTTAAGTCGTTGTCAGCGCCGATCGACTGGCAGGGATTCGCTCAATTACCGTTTACGACGAAATCAGAACTCGTCGAAGATCAATCAGCTTTTCCACCACTCGGTACGATTGCGACCTATCCACGTGAACGTTACCTGACCTACCATCAGACTTCTGGTACGACTGGTCGACCACTGGTAGTGCTCGACACCCCTGAGAGCTGGGACTGGTGGACGGAGTGCTGGCAATATATTTACCGAGCTGCTGGCGTGACAGACCGGGACCGATTATTCATGGCCTTTTCCTTTGGACCCTTCATTGGATTCTGGGCAGCGCATGCCGCTGCACTCAAACTCGGGGCCTTGGGTATCCCTGGCGGTGGGCTCGATTCAAAGGCACGACTTCACCTAATGGCGAGTGCCGAAGCCACAGTGCTCTTGAGCACTCCGACCTACGCATTACGCCTGGCTGAAGTAGCGCGTCAGGAAAACATCAACCTGTCAAAGCTAGGAGTACACACAACTATCCACGCGGGCGAGCCGGGCGCCTCACTGCCGTCAGTACGCGGCCGGATCCAGCGGGCGTGGGGTGCAAAGTGTTTCGATCACGCCGGCGCGACCGAGGTCGGCGCCTATGGATACACCTGCGACACCCAGACAGGACTACACGTGATCGAATCGGAATTTATTGCTGAAGTGCTTGACCCTCGGTCTGGGCAGACCGCGTCGGAAGGTGGTATCGGGGAACTGGTGCTCACAAACCTAGGTCGCGTTGGATGGCCGGTGATCCGCTACCGGACAGGCGACCTTGTGCGAATGGGTGGGCACGGTTGTCCGTGCGGTCGTACATTTCAGACGTTACCAGGCGGCCTGATCGGTAGGGCGGACGACCTCTTGGTGGTGCGTGGTATCAATATCTATCCATCATCGATTGAAGCGATCATTAGAGAGTTTGAGGTGGACGAGTTCCGGATCGTGAGAACACGCCAGCAAGAAATGGATGAACTAATCATCGAGGTCGAAGCCTCAAGCGAGGTAGCCAACGCGCTTGCAGACGCCTTCTCACAGCGCCTCGCGGTCAGGATTGAGACTCGCACGGTGGCACCCGCTTCGTTACCGAGATTCGAACTCAAGGCTAATCGGGTCGTCGATAAAAGGCGTGATGTCTAGAGGCTGATCCTTCGTATTGGGAGACTACCAGACCCTGGTCTCACCTGGTTGAAATTCCAAGAGTTCAATTCCTGGTGTAAGTAGCGCTCTAAGCTCACTTGGTGTGCCGACCAGTACGGGAAAAGTGCCGTAGTGCATCGGCACCACCTTTTGAACGCCAAGGAGGTCAGCCGCCAGGGCGGCGCCCTGCGGTCCCATAGTGAAATGGTCCCCAATCGGAAGAAACGCGATTTCCGGAGCATGAAGCTGCTTGATTAGCGCCATGTCGCTGAATACATCCGTGTCTCCTGCAAAGTAGAGACTCCGGCCATCTTCAAGTCTGATGACATAACCTGCAGGGTCGCCAACAAAAATCATCCGTCCATCAACCTCAAATCCACTACTGTGCACTGCTTGCACCATCGTCACACCAATACCGGCGATGTTAATCGTGCCTCCCTTATTGATGCCATGAACGGACTGCAATCCCTTCTCCTCAAATAATTTCGCGAACTCCAAGATTGCAATCACCGGTGCTCCAGTTGTGCGTGCAACCGAGAATACATCGCCGACATGATCCGGATGACCGTGCGTGATAAGAATCAAATCGGCTTCGGTGATTTTCTTGTGCTCATCTGGGCACTTTGGGTTCCCTTCGAGCCATGGGTCGAGCACGATGCGCTTTCCACCAGGAGAGGTAATTACGAAAGTACTGTGTCCGAGCCATTGAACCGAGAGCTTACTGTTTGAATTCACGTGATACGACTCCTAGTGAATTACGACTGTCGGTGGTTTGCCAATTTGTCAATCCGTCGATAGATTCTACCCATATTCATCTTTGCGCAGAGGTCAAAAAAGCTTGCCTGAGGACCAACCCATCGAACCTGTTCGACGGAATCAAAAACTGGTGCATCTTCCCGCAAGGTTGCAAGGTCTCTGAACTTCAGGGCAACCTCACGTTGTTCAACCAGCGTTTGCGCTAACTTCTTAGCGCCTCGCACCATCACAACCCAAGAATCGGATTTCTCGGGAATTTGCTCCAAATGTCCATAATGGCCCAAGACAGTACTCGCTGACTTGTGCCCCCACCCGGGGAGGCCGGGAAAACCATCAGCTGAATCCCCCATCAGGGCCAAATAGTCAGGAATTGAGCTCGGTGAAACACCGAATTTTTCACGTACCCCTTTGGCATCGCGCAATTGACCAGCGCGACGATCGAACTGTAGGACACGGTTATCAACGACACACTGAGCAAGGTCTTTGTCAGGGGTACAGATAAACACTTGTTCCACTGCCTCGTCAGCTGCCGCTTTCACCGCAGCCGACGCCAGCCCGTCATCCGCCTCAAACTCCTCCATCGGCCAGACTGCCACTCCCATCGAAGATAGCGCCTCCTCTAAAGGATGGAACTGCTTGTGAAGAACTGGGTCAATCCCCTCACCCGTCTTGTAGCCTGGCCAGAGCCCGTTACGAAACGATTCAATGACGTGATCCGTTGCAACCCCAATGTGGGTAACACCGTCTTCTAGCATCGCCACGACCGAACCGAGCACACCACGCACAGCGCCGATTTCATTACCATCGGTATCTGATGATGCAGGCACCGCATAGAAGTGCCTAAATAACTCATATGTGCCATCGATGAGAAAGACGTTCACCCGGCACACTCTAGAGTCTTACCAGGGAAACCTCAAGTATCGGAGACACCGTTCCTCTTCGTAGGGCTCACCGAGACCAACTAACAAGGCCTAAACTGCCTAATTGGCGATAACATATGAAAATATGACTTCGAGTGTACCGTTGCTACGCGGGCGGCCGATGCGCGGAGTTTCACCACCCCGCGAGCCGAAACCACCCTGGCTGAAGGTCAGAGCCCCTGGCTCGGCGGGTTATCGGCGACTCAATCAACTCGTCCAGTCCTTGAATCTGCACACGGTCTGCGCAGAGGCAAATTGTCCAAACATTGGCGAGTGCTGGGATCAGGGCACCGCAACCTTCATGATTTTGGGTGACGTCTGCACCCGTTCATGCGGCTACTGCAACGTCGTGCATGGTCGGCCACAAGCGCTGGACCCCAATGAACCCAACCGCGTGGGACGTGCTGTCGCGTCGCTTAGACTCGACCATGTTGTCATTACGTCGGTTGACCGTGACGACCTGCCGGACGGCGGGGCTTCAGCATTCGCTGCAACCGTTCGCGCGATACGGAGTGCCAGACCAGAGTGTCGCATCGAACTTTTGATTCCCGATCTTAAAGGCCAGAATCTTGCACTAAAGACGGTCCTTGCAGAGAAACCCGACGTGTTAAATCACAACATCGAGACCGTGCGCCGGCTATACCGCTCCGTCCGACCGGCTGGGCGATACGACCTTGCCCTCGATCTACTCGCACGCGCTGCACACTTTACCCCCACAATCCCTACCAAATCTGGTTTGATGGTCGGCCTCGGCGAAACAATAGACGAGGTTATCGAAACGATGGCCGATCTACGAAAACACGGTTGCCGCATACTTACCGTGGGTCAGTATCTTCAACCTTCTCCAGCGAATGTGCCCTTAGCGCGTTACTACGAACCGAAGGAGTTTTCGGAGATTAAGCGTGTGGCCTGTGGCCTCGGCTTCCATCACGTCGAATCAGGACCACTGGTAAGAAGCTCCTATCATGCCCAAGAACAGGCCGGTGCGGCCACGCGCGCGGCGCAATAAGTTGACGCCGACATCCCTCTCAACCATCCGTGAGACGATCATATGCTGTGACCTTTGCCCTCGCCTACGGACTCACTGCGCCCGCGTCGCTCAAGAGAAGAAGCTCGCGTATCGCACAGAAGACTACTGGGGCAAACCAGTACCGGGCTTCGGGAATCGCCGTGCCAGCTTACTAGTAGTTGGTTTAGCACCTGCAGCACATGGCGCCAACCGAACTGGCCGTGTGTTTACAGGTGATGGCTCCGGCGATTTTCTTATGCGTGCTATGCACTCAGCCGGTTTCGCAATTATTCCGACTGCACGCCACACCAGAGATGGCCTGAAGCTCTTCGATGCCTACATCACCGCCGCTGTACGGTGCGCACCGCCGGCTAACAAACCAACCCTTCAGGAGATTGAAAACTGTCAGCCACACCTCGAGGCTGAGCTTGCAGCGCTGTCGAGCCTCAAGATCGTTGTTGCACTCGGTCGGATTGCTTTCGATACCTACTGGCGCGTCATGCGTAGCTGGGGAATACGCCCGTCACCTAAGCCGGCGTTCAAACACGGGCTCTTACATACACCAGACGACGGCCCTACCCTAATTGCTTCGTATCATCCTAGCCGTCAGAACACCAATACCAGAAGGCTCACACCGCCAATGCTCGCAAGTATTTTCAGAACGGCGAGGAGGTTGATCGCATCCGCCGCAAGTAAGTAGAACGCTCGAGCTGCATGTTAGAATCGAGAAGCTGAGTGCCGCGAGTGGTAAGGAAACCTGGCCATGCTGCCGTCGTCGATCCCGCTTTTCCCACTTCCCAATGTTGTGCTATTTCCAAATGTATTTCTGCCACTTCACATCTTTGAGTTACGATTCCGAGAGATGGTAACCGATGCGCTACAGAGTGATCGGATCATCGGAATGGCACTACTTCGTCCCGGGTGGGAAGAGGATTATGAGGGTCGACCCCCAGTCTATTCAGTCGGATGCGCTGGTTTAATCACCAATTTCGAGCAACTGGAGAATGGTCGCTACAACATCGTCCTCCGTGGATTACAGAAGTTTCGGATCCTCGATGAGGACAATCAACGAAATTATCGCCTCGCTCATGTGGACGGAATCATTGAGCCACTCAACGACTCTATTCGTCAGGCAATTCGCCGCGACCGCGTACACCTAGAGACCCTCGTGACCAAGGGTCTGCATCAAGCTGGAACTGAAAGTCAGGTTCCGGCTTCTATCCCCGACGATGATCTCGTGAACGCGCTCGCACAGTATCTCGACCTAGAACCTGTTGAAAAGCAGGCGCTACTCGAGCGTGACGGTTTACTACACCGCTGCGAATCACTGATTCAATTGCTGGAAATGAAGCTAATGCTGGGACACCACGACGGCCACCATGGCGAGATACAGTAAGCGTGTACTCCTTCAGAATTTTTTCTCGCTGTAGAACCACACGTGGGAGATGAAAACCTTCTGGAAATACTCGGCCGAGACCCCCTAGACTTCAACAGTAGCAAGTCGCTCGCGGATTGCATCGATAACCACTTGGCCATGAAACCGGCCGTTCTCAATGAAAATTCGACCGCTGTGCACACCCGTAAGCGCCGTACCGGCGATGTAAAAACCAGACACGTTAGACTCGAAGGTCGATTCGTTGTGCTCTGGAACACATGTTTCCGGATCGAGACGCACACCAGCTTGGCTCATCAGAGTTGAATCAGTTTGGTAACCAGTCATGAGGAAAACATGGTCGGCCGGTAGAGTCGCTCGCTGTCCACGACACTCGACGACAACCTCCTTGGGCCGAATTTCCACTACTTGGGTCTCAAAACGAGCAGGGATGGACCCTTCGGCAATCCGGTTCTCAATGTCCGGTCGCACCCAGTATTTAATTGATTCCCCAAGTTCGGCCCTCCGGTGCACCAAGGTCACATGGACACCAGCACGGTAGAGTTCGAGAGCAGTTTCAGCAGCCGAATTCTTTCCACCCACTACAACTACGTGTTTTCGATAATAGCGATGTGGCTGGTCATAATAGTGCAAGACATGCGGCAATTGCTCGCCTGGAATACGAAGTAAATTCGGATGGTCGTAGCAACCAATAGCCAAGACAATCGTACGACCCTCCAAGTCCCGGGTTCTACCATCTCCGGACCGGGTTTTGACCAAAAAGGTTTCCGTTCGACCGGTCTGTGGCGGCTGAATCGCTGTCACGGTCTCTCCCAGTTCAACCGCAAGTTCATAGGTATCGGCGACACGACGATAGTAACGAAGTGATTCCAGCCGAGTTGGTTTTTCGTACGGGGTTACGAAGGGTAATCCGCCAATCTCGAGCAGTTCCGGTGTGGTAAAGAACACCATGTGAGTTGGAAAGTGATAGAGCGAGTTTACTAACATACCCTTCTCAAGCACGGTGTAATCAAGGCCGTATTTTTTAGCTGCAATCGCAGCGGCAAGCCCAGCCGGACCAGCACCGATAATAATTACGTCACGTGGCGACATCCGTAGTTGTTCTCCTTCATCCGCTCCGAGAACCAGAGCCATAAAACCCTCGTGGCCTCGGTAGCATCGTTCGATTAATCAAAAAGACGTCAGTCGATTGGGCGACCGACCTGGACGTTACTGATAATTGCAATGGGGCGTCCAGGTGACCGAAACGTATCCTGACCGTCAATCCGAATCACCTCAAGTACCTCTCCGAGAATGCTGACCTCGGTCACCCCGGATGGAATAGTGACTGACACACTTTCGAGCCCGACCGGTGCAACGGCCTTGACCCCACCTGGCCCTGCCCCACCATCAACCCGGTCAACAAGGTCATCGGCGTCGCGAAATTCACTCTGCACGGCAGCTCGAGCCAGCAGAGTGTTATCTAACATAAGAATACCGATAGTCGCTGTATACCTTGCGAAGGCTCGACCGGCTTGAATCTGACCCTCAGAGTAGGTGTGGCGGTTAGATAGTTCGAAGGTCAGCGTCGTCTCACCGCGGTCGGGCGGAATGGTAACGATTATGCCACCAGCAGGTTCCCGTCCCGTTAGCACATCGCAAAAACTACGACCCGTGTTGATTCCGTGACCCAAGAACGAAGGGCAGGCATAATCCGCTGGCTCTGTCTGAGTCGACATGGCCACCAAGGAGGTCGCAGCGACGGTGATGAACAGCACCGCCCAACGCTTGTTACCGGTTTGACAATCAGCACGCTCAGACTTCCTCCGTGACACAGGACACTCCTTGATCGATCGTCGCACTCCACGACGTCGAGTTGCCGCGATGACGAATAAGCTCCAAGAATTCCATCCGGGTCCGTGCATCATCGCGCAACACCCCGAGCATTGCACTCGTCACCGCTATGGAATTCTGTTTCTGGACCCCCCGCATCGACATACAGAGATGGGTAGCCTCAAGAACGACAGCCACGCCTAGCGGCTTGAGTGTTGCACGAATGGTATCAGCGATCTGATTAGTCAATCGCTCCTGGACTTGCAACCGTCGGCTAAACACTTCGACGAGTCGGGGTATCTTACTAAGGCCGATAACCTTGTCACGCGGAACATAGGCCACGTGACACTTCCCGAAAAACGGGAGCAGGTGATGCTCGCACAGCGAATAGAAATCAATGTCCTTCACAATTACCATCTCGCTATAGTCAACATCAAAAAGCGCACCGTTAAGCACAGTCTTCACGTCGGACTCATAGCCAGACGTCAAGAACTTCAGTGACCGCTCAACCCTTTCCGGTGTGCGCGTCAGCCCGTCACGCATCGGGTCCTCACCTAGCTCAGCCAGTATCGCTCGTACGAGGTTACGCATTCACTTATTTTAGTTGATTCAAGGTTAGGTTTGGTCCCGCTCCAACGCCATAGCCATGCCCATACCACCGCTGACGCATAACGTGGCAAGGCCTCGGGTTGCGTTGCGCCGTTTAAGTTCGTGAAGGAGCGTCACAACGATCCGCGCACCTGTACAGCCGATCGGATGGCCGAGTGCAATCGCGCCACCGTTAACGTTGAGCCGATCGCGGGCAATCGGCATGTCACGTAATACCGCGAGCACCTGTGCCGCGAACGCTTCGTTCAGCTCCACAAGGTCATAGTCGTCGACGGATTGCTGCAATCGCCCAAATAGCTTCTGCATCGCCGGCACCGGTCCAATACCCATGATTTTCGGGTCGACACCTGCGCTTGCCCACCCGGCGATCCGTGCAAGTGGCCGGCAGCCGAGCAACTTCGCGTGCGACGCACTGACCAATACCAGCGCTGCACCGCCATCGGTGATTCCAGACGCCGAGCCAGCAGTAATGATGCCCTGGTGACCCTCAACTTCGAAGACTGGCTCAAGTTTTCGTAGCGATTCGAGAGTCACACCAGTTCGCGGATGTTCATCGCGAGTCACCAACGTTACGTTGCTCTTTCGATCTGTTACCTCGACCGGTACAATCTCAGCGTCGAAATACCCTGCGGCTATCGCAGCCTCGGCCCGCTGCTGGCTCTCAAGCGCGTAAAGGTCAGAATCCTTACGCGAAATAGCATACTGACGGGCCAGCAACTCAACCGTCTCTCCCATCATCAATTCGGACAGTGGACAGCAGAAACCGTCACGGTACATGGCATCGACGAGTTCAACATTACCCATCCGGTGTCCCCACCGGGCGTTCTCGGCATCGATCAGATATGGCATCCGGCTCATTGATTCGATGCCACCGACCAGAACCACATCGGCCTCGCCCAGAGCGATCGCCTGGGCACCGCTGGCAATTGCCTGCAGGCCAGACGCACACGCCTTATTAACGGTTTGCGCGGGTACGGTGTGGGGCAAACCAGCACGGTGACCGACCTGCCGGGCCGGGTTCGGCCCTGACCCAGCCTGCCGCGCGTGGCCAAACCACACCTCGTCCACACTGGCAGCGTCAATCCCGGCCCGAATTAACGCTCCCTTAGCCGCCGTCGCACCCAGTTCGACCGGGTGAACCCTTCGTAGCCCTCCACCATACTTGCCGATTGGCGTCCTGGCGGCACCTACGATAACAACATCGTCCGCTTCCATAACTTTTGCATTTTAGCAGAACCCCAAGAAACAGCTTGGCCACTAGGTCAATAACATCTACAGCCATTGCCAAAACTCAGCGTGGGTGCCAAAATGGAATTTGCGTTAGACGATGCGCATAATTCTCATAGGCGGTGGCGAAGTCGGCTACACGCTCGCCAAGGCACTTGCCCCGAACCACGACCTGCACGTTATTGATCACAACCCAGCCGCTGCTGATCGGTTCCATTCTCTTGATGTGCGTTTTGTTCTCGGGAGCGGCACGAGTGCTGAGGTATTGGGTCTGGGAGACATCGAATCGAGCGACCTTGTTATCGCGTGCACGGGTCTTGATGAGGTCAATATTATCGCCTGTGCACTTGCCAAGAAGCTCGGCGCCACTAAGACAGTATGCTTTGTGTCGGGTGACGATTTTCTTGAGTCTGTCAGCGGTGGTTACAGTCTCCGCGAACACTTCGGGGTCGATCAGACTATCTGGCCTGAAGCCCAACTGGCGGATGCCATCCAACGGATCATCGCCGCACCGGGAGCGATCGACGCCGAGAGCTTTGCCGGCGGCCAGGTGCGCCTGCTCGAGTATCGCCTCGAGAGCGGTTCCCCTCTGACCGTTGCACCGATCGCTTCCCTACAGCTACCCCGTGGCGCCGTAGTGGTTGCTGCTAAACGCGGGGACACCATCACAATTCCGCACGGCGGGACGCATCTTAAACCAGGCGATAAGGTGATCGTGATGGGACGCAGAGACGCGATGTCCGCGATGGAAGCAAGAGTGGCGCCTGACGGTCGCAACCTCCGTGACGCACGTCGAGTCACAATCATCGGGGGCGGCGACGTCGGATTCAGGCTCGCGCAACTTCTCGATTCCCTTGATGACGTGAGTGTTCGAATGATTGAACGCGACCAGGCACGGGGAGAAATGCTAGCAGCGACCCTCACCAACGCTCTCATTTTGAGCGGTGACGGCACGGACCTCGAATTGTTGGAAATGGAGGAAATCGGGCGTAGTGATGTACTCGTGTCGGTCATCGACAATGATGAACGGAACCTTCTGGCGTCGCTCCTCGGACGACAACTCGGCGTGACCAAAATCATCACAAGAGTGAGCAAAATAGCTAACCTTCGGCTCTTCGAGCGGGTGGGCATTGATGTCGCTCTCTCGGCCAAAGGTGCGGCGGTAGAGTCGATCGTCCGTGAGGTTGAAGGAGGCAAAGCAAAGGTCCTCGCTGTGCTCGAAGAAGGCGAAGCTAAGATTTTCGAACTCGTCGTCCCGGACGACTATCCAGCAACCGCATTGCGCGACCTCGCCACACCCCCAGAATCAATTGTAGGCACGATTCTCAGGCACGGCGACGCAATAGTCCCTCACGGAAACGACCGGATTGAACCTGGTGATCGACTGCTAGTGTTCTGCACCGACGCATCGGCCGATCTGATGAGAACATTTTTCACGACGTCTTAACTGACGCGAGAATACCGAACGATGCGACTCGCCATCGTTTTTCACCTAACGGGCACTATCCTCAGGTTCTTAGGAGCGGCCTTCGTAGCGCCTCTCCTGATTGCGCTCTATTCAAGAGAATCGATGGATGCCATCACCTTCTTGGCCATGGGCGTAGTAGCCGTCGTGTTAGGCGAGGTGATGCGGCGCCAGATACGTCACCACGAGTGGACACTCAAACGCGTCGAGGCCCTCGCAGTCGTGGTTGTGACTTACCTGCTCGTCGCCATGATCGGTGCAGTGCCCTACACAATGAACGGAATGACTGCAGCGGATGCGATGTTCGAGTCGATGTCCGGCATAACCGCAACCGGTGCAACCACTCTCACGGATTTCGACTCCTTCGGTCGTGGCCTGATGTTCTGGCGGTCAATGTCTCAATGGCTCGGTGGCCTGGGTATCATCACACTGTTCATCGCAGTCCTCCCAAGACTCGCAATCGGTGGACGCCAGCTATTCTTCACCGAAACAACCACCACTCCGGGTAGCGGTGGCCTCAAACCGCATGTCCGCGAGACGGCTGCCATGCTCTGGCGCCTCTACGTCGGCCTGACATTAGCTGAGTTCGTTGCACTGATGCTTGCAGGCCTGTCTGCCTATGATGCGATCTGCCACGCCATGACGACAATCGCGGCGGGAGGCTTTTCGCCGAACCCCGAGTCAATCATGGGCTACAACAGTGCGGCGGTCGAATGGATTATCTGCGGGTTTATGTTTCTAGCGGGCACGAACTTCGTACTGCAGTACCAAGCATTGTTGCGGGGACAGCTGAAAGCCTCCATCGCTGACGACGAGTTTCGAGTCTACACCGGGATCGTCGCTATCGCGACTATCGCGCTCACGATTTTCCTCTTGCAAACTGACATGGCCACAGCCACGGCCGTCCGGTCCGGACTGTTCCAGAGCCTATCGATTCTTACGACTACCGGATACGCCAGTGCAGATTTTGCGTTATGGACTGAACAATCACGCATGGTTTTACTGGTACTAATGTTCATCGGCGGCTGTGCTGGCTCTGCAGCAGGTGGCCCAAAAATATGGCGACAGATATTGATCGCGCGCTATACCTTGCTCGAACTCAAGAGAACGTTGCACCCTCGTGCCCTGCTACCGGTCAAACTCGGTGGCAAGGTGGTACCTGAGGACGTGATGCGCGCTGTCCTAGTTTTCTTTCTGTTTTATCTTCTACTTTTCGCCGTCTGTGTCGGCGTGGTGGTCGCACTCGGTGCGGATATATTGACCGGCGTCACCGCGACCACAGGCACACTCGGAAACATCGGTCCTGGCTTTAGCCAAGTGGGTCCAATGGCGAACTACGCTGGATTACATACGGTGAGTAAAGTCGTGCTCACCGCAGCTATGTTGGTTGGTCGCCTCGAGGTGCTAACTGTGCTGGCATTGCTTCGACCAGAAGCCTGGCGGTCGCTCACCCTACGTGGTGACTAACTGTCACCGCGCTAGAACACCGCCAGGACTCACACTACAGGGAACCACGGAGGCCTACGGCGTCTGCTTCTTCGCGCATGAACGTAATAACATTCGTGATGTGATCGTCGAGCGGCAGACCAATCTCTTCCGCACCGAGTCTAAGGTCATCGCGACTAACTCCACGAGCAAACGCCTTGTCTTTCATTCGCTTCTTGACTGACTTAGCCGCCAAGTCAAGCACACTCTTAGAAGGTCGCACGAGCGAAGCGGCAGTCACGAACCCCGACATCTCGTCACATGCAAACAGCGTGTGCTCAAGCTTCGACTCCCGAGGGACACCTGTGTAGTCAGCATGCGACAAGATTGCCCTGATCACAACCTCCGGATAGCCCTGCTTACGCAGGATCTCGGCCCCACGAAAGGGATGGTCATCTAGGCTAGGCCATCGTTCATAGTCAAAGTCGTGTAACAGACCCACGGTGCCCCATAACACCTCGTCCTCATCAAACTTACGGGCATAGCCGCGTAAGGCAGCTTCAACCGCTAAGCCATGGTTGCGCAAATTCTCGCTTTGAGTGTACTCGGCCAATAATTCCCAAGCAGCGTCCCGATTCAATTCCATCATCATCATTCTAATGCACGGATAAGGACCACGGATTAACGTCGGGTCTCTCCCTACCTCACATGAATCTTAGGAGTCTCAGGCCGTTAGCCGTCCTGCCATGTACGACACATCACGACCGCCTGAGCAATGACTTCCTCCGCCTTCTTGGTGAGACCGTAGGCATGGAGCGTCTCTGGATTAGCAAGAACAGCATCCGTAACATCCGACCCTGGTGTAAGCGTCCCGCCCGTCGCACGACACAGAAAGTCCACGAGCACAAAGTGGTACTCAACACGACCGGTATCATCCAACAAGATCCGATCAAATACCTCGACAACCGGTCCCACTGCCACCGTCAGCCCGGTTTCTTCCTCAATTTCACGGGCAACCCCAGCTTCCAACGTCTCTCCAACCTCGAGCCCGCCACCGGGAAGACTCCACCGTCCCAGGAGCGGTTCGAACCGACGTTTGATCAACACCACTGAGACCCCATCAAACACGGCAGCCCCAACACCAACAATCGGACGTTTCGGATATTTTCTAGCATCAACCATGGTTCATCACATCGATTCGAGCCGAGCGACCTGTTCGACTAGAGTGATTAGAGCGGCAACGAAGCATCGGCATTTAGGTCCGGAGCTGCGACCACGCCGCGAACAAACTGACGCAGACCGGCGGCGGCAATCATCGCCGCATTGTCCGTTGAGAGAGCCTGCGTCGGTAAGAATACAGGTAAGCCCTTGGCCTTGCCTCGCGTCACTGTCTCATCTCGGAGCAGGCTGTTTGCTGACACGCCACCGGCAACCCCCACCGCCTTGGCATTGAACCGCTGGGCGGTGTCGAAAGTTCGGTCGAGCAACGCATTGACAACCGCCCGTTGAAAAGAAGCACAGATATCCGAAATCTCTTCTTTTGGCAGCCTGTCACTTCCAAGGGTCGCTAACCGAGACGACAGATGCCGCTTCACGGCAGTCTTGACGCCGCTGAAGCTGAAGTCGGTCGCCCCTGGCCCTCGAAGGCTAGGCACCCAGTCCCCGACCGTTGGCGGATGATTCCGATCGACATGGGTCATCCGCGCCACAGGAAAATCGAGCGCCTGAGCGTTGCCCTCGCGCGCTAGACGGTCAATGACTGGGCCGCCCGGATAGGTCAACCCCAACATTTTCGCCACCTTGTCGAACGCCTCACCAGCAGCATCGTCACGCGTCCGGCCAAGCAGGCGGTAGACGCCAGGACTCGAAACAAGATAAAGACAGGTGTGCCCGCCCGACACGACTAGTACGATGGCGGGTAGCGGTAACGAACCGTGGTGTAGAAATAACGATTCAATATGCCCTGCCAAGTGATGCACTGGCACCAGCGGAACATCGAGCGTCAACGCCAGCGACTTGGCGAAAGCAACGCCGACGAGAAGCGAACCAACAAGACCAGGTCCCTGAGTAACCGCGACCGCGTCAAGGTCACGCCACGCAGTTCCAGCATCATCGACTGCCCGCTCTACAACTCCGCAAATATCCCGTACGTGCTGACGTGAGGCGAGCTCTGGGACAACACCACCCCACTCCCGGTGAATCTCCACCTGTGACGCGATGACCGATGACCCGATCGCCCAAGGGTGCTCGGCGTTCCCGGTGTCGTAGACAACCGCCGCCGCCGTTTCGTCACACGAGGTCTCTATCCCTAGAATTCGCATGGTGCGCTACAGTGCCCCCTTGGAAGGCACATCTTCAACGACGCCTCGAAGACTATCGGAATATGCTGGCCGACAGACACCTCGCTCAGTGATCACTGCGGACACGTATTGATGTGGTGTTATGTCGAAGCTCAGATTTCTAATGTGTGCACCCTCCGGGGCTAATCGAGACCTGCCAAAATGAGTGACCTCGCGTGCGTTCCGCTCCTCAAGTGGAATCTGTCCTCCCTCAGACATCGTGAGGTCGATAGTTGAAGTCGGCGCAGCTACATAGAATGGCAAACCATGCGACCGTGCCAGTACCGCAACACTATAGGTGCCGATTTTGTTTGCGACATCACCGTTTGCAGCAATCCGGTCAGCGCCAACAATTACTAAATCAACCTGACCATCGCGCATAAGTGGACCAGCCATGCTGTCAATCACCACTGTTGTATCGATGCCGTCCCGAAGGAGTTCCCAAGCTGTCAGCCGGGCTCCCTGCAAGAACGGCCGGGTTTCGTTGGCGACCACAGAAATACGCTTGCCCTGTTCGGTGGCGGCTCGGATAACCCCAAGCGCCGTGCCATAGCCAGCCGTGGCAAGCGAGCCGGCATTGCAGTGAGTCAGTACCCGCGCACCGTCCGGCAGGACAGTCGCGCCGTGGGCTCCCATGGCCCGACAACTCGCAACATCTTCGTCATGAATAGCCTGCGCTTCATCTCGCAACTGCGCGGCCACCTCCTCCACTGAGTGACCAGCCAAAATGCCTTCTGAGAACACCTGCTTCATGCGATTAACCGCCCACGACAGATTAATGGCCGTCGGCCGGGTGCCAGCCATCAGGTCACAAAGCTTGTAGAACTCACCCGCAAGCCGAGTCGTCCCCTTGGCCTTGCTCCGAGCTACGCTCATGGCCAGACCCATAGCAGCTGCCACGCCGATCGCCGGTGCCCCTCGGATAACCATCGTTTTGATAGCTCGCGCAACCTCGGGCGCGGTCCGACACTCGACATAGCGCTCCTGCTCTGGCAGTTTGCGTTGATCGATCATGACGACCGCGTCGTCACGCCATTCGATAGTTGGCAACATGGAAAAATGATGTCCCGGTCACAGATGCCGAATGAGTCTTGCCAGGAGTTTCCCAAAGGGTTCTGCGATTTGTTCGGCCGCCTGAAGTACATCGTCCTGATGTAGCGGTTCTGGCAACACACCCGCAGCCATATTCGTAATACACGCCAGTCCGAGCACCTCGAGTCCCATTTGCCTCGCCACAATCGCTTCAGGAACCGTCGACATGCCCACAGCGTCGGCCCCGATCGTGCGGAGAAATTTAATCTCAGCTGGTGTCTCGAAACTCGGCCCATGGACAGCAACGTAGACTCCGTGAACCAAGCGAAGCGAGACTTCCGTTCCTATTTGATCGACCACCGCCCGCAGCCGGCGTGCGTAGACCTGCGTCATGTCGGGAAAGCGGGGGCCAAATCGCTCATCATGAGGTCCAATCAGGGGATTATCCCCAAGCAGATTGATGTGATCGTCAATAATCATGACGCTGCCAGGAGTGAACGCGGTATTAATCCCACCAGCAGCGTTGGTGAGCACTAAGGTCGGCACACCAATTCGAGCCAAAACCCTAGGAGCGAACGCGATTTGGGATCGTGTGTATCCCTGATACCTATGCGCCCGGCCTTCTAACACAACGACTGGTCGGCCAGCCACCGTTCCAGCAGTCAGTATGCGTCCATGCCCGATGAGCGGGTCAGACGGCCAGTGTGGTATTTCAGCGTAAGGTATGACGATGCGGTCGACGATGGCCTCTGAAAACTGACCCAGGCCAGACCCGAGCACCACCGCTACCTCAGGGATAGCTATTCGTTGTCCTAGAAATGCCGCAGCCTGCTCGACCTTTTCGAACTCGTTCACGCTATTCGTAATTGGGTCTTTCGCCATGTCATCAAATAAGGAGCGAGGCAATTGACGCGTTGATGAGTGTTGCCACGAAACCCCCGAACAGGGCACGTGTACCAAGGCGGGCCAGATCACCGCGGCGCTCTGGTGCCATACCGCCGAGTCCCCCGAGTAATATGCCGACCGAGCCAAAGTTTGCAAAGCCGGTTAGAGCGTAGGTGGCCAACACGAATGATCGAGGTTCAATGAGGCCCTGATACTCGGTCGTTAGTTTGACGTAGGCCACAAACTCAGTGGCAACAATCTTAGTGCCTAAGAGATCGGCAACTGCCCCGACATCGGCTGACGCTACACCAAGCAAGAACGCGGCGGGAGCGAACACAACCGAGAACAGGCTTGCCAGTGACAAAGCTGGGTGTAGGAGCGCAAGGACGTAGTCGATTAGAGCGATAAATGCCAGAAACGCAATTAACATCGCCGCCACGTTGATTGCTAGCGTCATTCCTTGACTTGCTCCGCCGGCCGCCGCGTCGATTACGTTGGCATACTGGCGCTTAACGTCCACTGTCACCGCGCCGCGCGTCTTAGGCACCTCGGACTCAGGCATGAGGATCTTCGAAAGATAAAGACCACACGGCGCTGCCATGACGCTGGTCGTCAACATGGCCACCGCATCAGCACCCAAGTTTATGTAGATGGCCATTACAGCGCCTGAAATCGTTGCCATTCCACCAACCATGAGTGTCAACAGTTCAGACCGTGTCATTTGAGAGACATACGGACGGACGATGATCGGCGCCTCAGTCTGCCCCATGAATACATTCGCTACCGCCGAAAGCGTTTCCGCACCGCTGGTATTCAACAGATAGACGACGATTCGTGCCGTTTGCTTGACGAAGAATTGCAGGATGCCAAAGTGATAGAGCACGCTAAAGAACGACGAGATAAAAATAATGATCGGTAATGCAGTGAACGCGAAGACAAACCCTCCAGGAAACAGCTGTGAGACAACCTCCGGGTTTGCCAGCTCACCAAAGATGAACCTGGACCCGGCATCAGTAAACTTCATGAAACGTTCGGCGACGCGGGCGATCGCCGTAAATAGCTCATACCCTGGCCTGACACCGCCGATCACGAGCTTGAGAATGACGAATGCCAACAGCACCTGAAGCGATAGTCCCCAGGCCACTGTACGCCAGCGAATGTGCCGAATGTCTGCCGAGCAGGCGGCGGTCACACTAATGAACACTGCTACACCCAATACGGCCCTTACACGTGGGTCTGCAAGGTCCCTTAGCAAGTAGGCTACGGCCATCAAGCCGAGCGCAATGGCCACGAAGCGCAATCGGTAGCGCTGGTCGGGATTGCTCAACATCTTCATAGTCTATCTTCAGGCTACGGTATCAAGAATAAGTGTGGCCGTCGCGGGTGGCACATCATCGATGCGCACCGCTTGTGAAATTAGCTGACGTGCTTCGTCAAGACCATACGCGTTCCGATGGTGTAGGTCGACCACGGGGTCACCGACACGCACGGACTCCCCTAACGTCACCTTCATGACCGCACCGACAGCATGATCGATCGTTTGGTCCAACTGGTCACGCCCTGCTCCAAGCACCTTCGTGGCGCGCCCAATCAGCTCAGCATCCACCGCGGTTAGATATCCCGGCCGTGTCGCGGTCACCGGCTCCACAGACGGAGCCGTCGGCAACCGTCTGGGGTTATCAATAACTCGGGGATCGCCACCCTGCGCCTCGACGATCTCACGCAGCTTCTCCAATCCATCGCCACCCTTGAGAGCAGACCGCACTCGCCCACGCGAGGCCTCTAGCGTAGTTTCAAGACCCGCGGCTTCTACCATCCGAGCCGCCAACTCGACTGACACGGCTTCAAGGTCCTTCGGCCCCTCCCCGCGAAGCGTCGCAATACACTCAGCAATCTCCAGCGCATTGCCGACCGCTCGGCCACGCGGCGTGTCCATTGCTGTAAGAACCGCCCGCATCCTGAGTCCCGATGCTTCACCGATGGCAACCAGCCGATTGGCCAACTCACGCGCCTCCGAAACATTCTTCATAAACGCACCAAGTCCGACCGTGACATCAAGTACGAGGCCGTCGAGATCGACGGCAAGCTTCTTACTCATGATTGATGCCGCGATGAGTGGAATACTCTCGACTGTTGCCGTCACATCACGGAGCGCGTACAACACACGGTCAGCCGGGGCTAACATCTTCGTTTGACCGATGAGACAACAGCCGACTGTGTCAAGAATCCGAAGGGTTTCTTCAGGAGCCAAGTCAGTCTTAAAACCGGGAATTGACTCAAGCTTGTCGAGAGTACCGCCAGTATGTCCAAGCCCACGACCAGACATCATCGGTACAACCACGCCACATACCGCCGCCAGTGGGGCTAGGACTGGTGAGGTCTTGTCGCCTACACCACCTGTGCTGTGTTTATCAACTCTTGGTGCGGTGATTGTCGACAGATCGAGGCGGGATCCAGAATCGGTCATCGCCTGCGTTAGCGTGTCAGTCTCGTCAGAGGACATGCCTCGAAGTAGAACCGCCATCAACCACGCAGATAGCTGATAAGTTGGAATTTCACCGGTGGTGGCCCCACGCACCAAAAACCGAATCTCACTCGGTTTGAGCGCTTTACCGTCACGTTTCTTACGGATTAAATCGACCACACTCATACTGCAGGGTTCCCGAGTATAGAGGATAATAAGCCATCGCCGTGAGTGACGTGCTCCAAGCTCTTCTCGTGACCGCCGTGGCTTCGGGTGCCGGTTTCGTGTGGCTCTCGTTACGGACCCTACAACTCGACACCAATGCACCCAACAGACTTATAGCCGAATTGCGCCTCGCCCAAATCGGGGCGCTACTCTTAGCTTTCGTTGCCGGCGCCTATATTGGATTCGCTGGGTTAGCAAATGCCACTGCAGGAGGAGGACTCGATATTGCGCTCGCATTGGGTTTTTTCGTCGTAGCCGCTAGCGCACCAACTCGAGACCCACGCGAAGCCCTGATTATTTTGGCCATCGCTTTCGTTGCTCACGCAGTTGTTGACATCCTGCACCGTCCAGGGGCGCTATCAGTCGGTATTGTTCCGCAGTGGTACCTAATTGGCTGCGCCGTGTATAACATAGCAATCGGAGCTCTTTGCTATTTACCAGTCCTCAAACGTTCATGACTCGTTCGAACTGTTCAGACCCAACGTCATCCTTCACCGAGAACGTCCTAAACGCGGTTCGAAGGATTCCTGTGGGACATATTGCCACTTATGGAGATATTGCAGCCATAGCGGGCCACCCAAACGCCTACCGTGCTGTCGGTAACATCATGCGAAATTGTTACCTCGTCGACGTACCCTGTCACCGAGTTGTGGCAGCCAAAGGACGCCTAGGCGGCTATGGCGGCAATCCGACACTTAAACGCCAACTCCTCCGAGCCGAGGGAATCCAAGTCCGCCGAACTGCAATCAAGAACTTCACCAAGGTTCGGTGGCGCCACACTGGCTCTGCAACCTAGCCTGCTGGTCACACTCCTCGTAACACCAAAGGCGACAGCCTCACATGGCCATCACGTCAAACTGCTCGTGATGCAGCCTAGCATCAGGCTTCAGCGTTAGATCGCGACCGAGTGTGGCGCGTAAATCACGTAATACCCCGCGTTCCTCTTTCTCAAGCACCTGTGCAATATCTGGATTCACTCTCAGCACAATCCCGTGGCCATTAAGATCACCTCGGATTTTCTGCATCTCGGCTAGAATTTCGTAGCAAATAGTCGACATGGACTTAATCGTTCCACTCCCAGAACAGTAAGGACACGGTTCGGTCAGCTGGCGTTCCAGTGTCTGCTTAACCCGCTTACGGGTCACAATAATCAGACCTACATCTGCTACCTGTATTGCCTTCGATGGTGACCGATCACGTCGAAGCTCCTGCTCCATAGCATGAAAGACTTTCTGACGGTTTTTCCGTTCTTCCATGTCAATCAGGTCAAGCACAATAATGCCGCCTAGGTCTCGGAGCCGGAACTGGTGCGCAATTTCCTTAACAGCCTCAAGGTTCGTCTTGAGGATGGTGTCTTCGAGCCGACCGGTCCGCTTACCAACATAGCGTCCAGTGTTAACGTCAATCGCCACAAGTGCTTCAGTGTGGTTGATAACGATGTAGCCCCCGGATTTCAACCAGACCTTTGGTCGGAGCGCCTTATCAATTTCGTGCTGAATGCCATACTCGTCGAAGATCGGAAACGACTTTGTGTATCGGCGCACCCGAGATGCCAGATCTGGCATGATTCGCTCAACCAACTTAACAACACGACCATACTCCTCAGCGTTATCGATCCGAATAGCACTATAGTCAGCCGTCAGAAAATCACGGACGAGTTTCGCAACAAGACTCTCTTCCTGATAGACAACGGTCGGCGGAGGATTGGACTCGGTCCGCTGTCGGATGCCGGTCCACACTTGATGAAAGTAGGACAAGTCACCAAGGATGTCCTCCTCGGAACGACCACCGGCCGCGGTCCGGACGATGACCCCACCCGAAAAGTTGTGCTCGCTTTTGAACTCCCGAACAATCCGGCGCAAGCGCGACCGCTCTTCTCGAGACGCAATCTTTCGCGAAATACCAATGTGGTCGACCGTAGGCAGGAAGACCAAGAAACGACCAGGCATGCTGACGTGGGACGTGATGCGCGCCCCCTTTGTGCCTAGTGGCTCCTTAACTACCTGAACCAACACTTCCTGGCCCTGCTCTAGCAAATCCTCTATTTTTGCTGCGGAATCCCGATTACGGTCGGCATTGTGGCCAGCCTCCGTTGCTACCGGTTCAACGTTCCCATCCACGTCACCATCAGTCTCACCGCCGGAATCGATAGGGTCACTGTCCTCGGCTTTTTCATCACCATCATCACTGGTGTCAAAGCGCTCGAGCTCCTCCAATGTGTCGTGCACTTCCGACACATAGAGGAACGCATCGCGCTCCAGTCCGACGTTAACGAATGCCGATTGCATGCCGGGTAGCACCTTCGAAACCCGGCCCTTGTAGATGTTACCGACGGTCCCTCGGTTTCGTTCCCGTTCGATAAAGACCTCGGTCACGAGGTCGTCCTCGAGAATAGCCACAGCGGTTTCGTGGCTGTTCGAGGAGATGATCATCTCCTTGCTCATGTACTAAACTCCATTTGGGACCAACGGGGCGTGTTTTCAGGTGTACATTCGTGCACTGTAATTGGTGAGTAACCACTGCCCGATTACCGTGCGAGTCGCCTAGCAACTCCCAGATATACACTTTATCCCCTCGTCCCATGCGCCGGCGTTCCCGATCTTTTCGTTCGATCCAAATCCGACGCCAAAAGCATTATCAATTAATGAACCTGCGCATCCTGACGTTCACGATGAGACCAAATCCAGCCAGGGTAGCAATCAGCGATGACCCGCCATAACTCATTAGCGGTAGCGTTAAACCTTTCACGGGCGCTAACCCGGCTGACATGGTCACGTTGTAGACGACTTGAAACGCAAAGCTCGACATCACCCCGACGACAAGGTAAGCCCCCAGACGGTCCTTCGCGAGTCGTGCAGCAGCGAGGCTCCGCACGATCACGAACAGATAGAGTCCGAGCACCACAATGACGCCGAGAAACCCCTGTTCTTCAGCTAGTACTGAAAATATAAAATCGTTGTGTGCAACAGGCAGGAAGTTAAACTGCCCCTGTGTACCCTGTAGAAATCCTTTCCCGGCAAGGCCACCTGACCCGGCCGTGATCTGTGCCTGAATCTGCTGGTATCCGGCACCATGTGCATCACGTGCCGGATCTAAAAACGTGACAAGTCGCTCTTGTTGGTAGGGCTCCAACCAGTAGTTCCACGCAACTGGTGCCAAGAGCAGCGCCAGGGTGGCCAAGATAGCCAGCCACCGCATGCGGAGACCAGCGAGATACGTAACACCGAGGGCAACAGCCAATAACCCCACCGAGGTTCCTAAATCAGGCTGTTTTGCAATCAACACGAAAGGGACTGCTGTAAAAATACCGACCATCAAGATGTCGGGAATTTCGACCGAACCGCGCCGTGTTTCACTGAAATAGTTGGCGAGTAAGACCGCCAACCCTAACTTCGCAAACTCTGATGGTTGTACATTCAACGCACCTAGGCGGAGCCAGCGCTGCGAGCCTCCGGAGATTTCGCCAACCAGGAGCACGAGCACCAACGCTGCAACCACTCCACCGTAAATAAAGAGTGCGTAATCTGCAACTACACGGTAATCAACGCCTAAGCAGATAGCAAAGACAACCCCACCTAGCAGTAAGGCATAGAACTGCATCCCAAACTGAGAGCCAACGGCATCCACCGTTGGCTCAAAAGTGGCACTGTAAATCATAGCCACACCAATTGCACACAGCACCAGAATCGCAGCAATTAGAGGCCAGTCGACGTGGCGATATAGGCGACCATCCAACATTAGTTGAGCTCACCTTGCGTTTGCTCAGGTACTGTCAAGTGGTCGGGTGGTGCGGGCTGTACTGTCTCAATTGTGGTTCCCGTCGACACCGGCGATGCCTGTGGTAAGTCCGGCAACGGCTCACCAGTCTTCTTCGCCAGATAGGTCTGCATCACATGACGTGCAATCGGTGCCGCGAGGTAACCGTGCTCGGAGTGCTCGGCGAGCACAACACCGGCAATCTCAGGCTGCCCCTCACTCGGTGCAAAGAACGTAAACCACCCGTGATCGCGAAAATCCATATCGGAAGTTTCCTCCGCCTGTTCTCGGCCCGCCAGTGAGACCACCTGTGCCGTGCCCGTCTTACCGGCCACGTTGAAACCGTCGATTCGCGCACGTCCGCCAGTACCTCGCGCGTTCACGACACGCCACAGCCCACGATGGAGCGTCTCGATGGTCTCAGGCTGTAACTCAACCACCTCACCCGGCCGCGGCTGCGTCGGTTTCCATCCCTCGCCGTCATCGATCGCCTTAATTACATGAGGAGTGGGCCGAACACCACCGTTGGCAATCGTCGAGATCAGCACCGCCTGGGACAGCGGTGTGACCGATACCGCACCTTGACCAATCGACACCGAGATCGTTTCACCCGGATACCAGTCCTCACCCATGGTCTTCATTTTCCACTGCCTGGACGGCACAATGCCCGCCATTTCATACGGTAGGTCAATGCCCGTCAAATCGCCCAGCCCGAGACGACGGGCCCAAGTATTCAGGACGTCAATGTCCAGTTTGCTGCCAAGGGTGTAGAAGTAGACGTTACAGGACCGCTCGAGGGCCGCCTCCATCATGAGCCGGCCATGGCCACCACGGAGATGACAGTGATAGGAGCGATCATAAAATCTTTTAGCACCGTTACACTGTACCGAAAAATCAGACTCCACAATTCCTTCCTCGAGCGCAGCTACGGCAACCACGAGCTTGAAAATCGAGCCTGGTGCATACCGTCCCTGCAAGGTGCGGTTATGGAGGGGCTTCTGAGGGTCGTCGTTCAACCGTTGCCATGTAGCCTGGTCGATACCTAGCGAGAAATCGTTCGGGTCGTAGCTTGGCACGCTCGCCATCGCGAGTATCTCACCGGTATTTGGCTCTAGAATGACTGCGGCTCCATTGAATCCATGGGCTCTAAATGCTTCTTCCGTCGCAACCTGCAAATCGTAGTCAATCGTCAATTGAAGCCGTCGGCCTTCAACCGGGTTGACCTCCTCAATGGTATTGAGTTCGCGACCAATGCTGTTGACTACAACACGGCGCGTACCATCAGTGCCCATCAACTCTCGGTTATAGGACTGCTCAATCCCAGTCTGGCCGACAATCGCGCCACTGGCCGTGCCGCGGAACTTATCTTCAGAGATCTGCGCTTCTGTGATTTCACCAACATAGCCAAATAGGTGCGCCGCCAGCTTGCCGGTCCGATAGTGGCGTGTTGGCACTTCTTCAACGACGATGCCAGGCAACTCGATCCGCCGGGCCAACACTGCCGCGACCTGTTCCGCCGTCGCTTCCCGGATCATCACAATCGGTCGGAATTCTGGTTCATCGTCGTGCTCTTCGATGGTCTGCCAGAGTGATGGCTCGTCCACACCGCTAATTGCACTGAGTAATTCAATCGACCGGGTGAGGTCACCGATTTGTTCCCGCACCAGCGAAATATCGAAAGAGTAACGATTCTCAACAAGGATTTGGCCGTCCCGGTCAAAGAGTAGGCCTCTCGCAGCACGAAGCGTTAACGTCCGTTGGTGATTGTTGTCTGCCAACTCGCGGAATCTGCTGCCCTGCGCAATCTGGAGAAACCAGAAACCGATCGCCAGCGTCACTAGAACGGCTACAGCTCCGCCCTGCAGGAAGGCGAGGCGCGCGTCCACACTACGACGGTCATCACTGATCATAACTAGCTCACCACTCCAGCCGAGGCTTGACGCGGCCGCCGCTCATGCCCCGCCAGCGAAGGCGAGGCAGAGCTCGAAGGAGTTCAAACAATACCGCTCCAACTAAGCCATTTCCAAACGCCTCTCCAAACACGCCACCAACCGACGAATTTGGGATACGTAACACCAACATCGAATATAGCCCGAGAAACACCGACGCGTGTAATAGCGTCGCTCCAAAAAAAATCACAAAGCGTGGAAGCGAGCGCACGACGATGATCTGTGTTCCAATCAAGGCCACCGAAAATCCAACAATCGTTTTCGCAAGACCACTGACCCCAATGATGCCGCCTGAAAGTGCATCTTGGATAACACCACCGACCGCACCACTGAGGAGTGCCGTCACTGGCGAAGTCGTCATGGCTAGGTAAACAATAGCGACCAACACCAGGTCGAGTTGTACCCCATCACCCACCAGATACGGTATGAGCGTGGTCTGGAGCACGAGCGCAAAAACAACAATGAAAGCTACCTTAGACACTTTCATCGCGTTCCACCACTTGGCAGATCAATGGGTCGTCGTTCCGTAATGACCAGCACATCTTCCAAGGCACCAAAATCAACCACTGGCCGCACCCCAATGTCCTGATAGAGGCCGCTGTCCTGGTAGAGCCCGCGGCCCAGCTGGACCGACTCAACGACTCCAATAAGATACCCTTTCGGATATATCCCTTCGCTACCCGACGTCACCACCCGATCGCCCACCTGAACATCAGCCAGGTTGGAGATGTAGTCAAAACGTAGGGGTAGGTCGCCGACGTGTCCGGTCACAATACCTGCAGAACGAGAACGCTCGAGCATGGCTCCGATCGCCGCATTTCGGTCGACCAAGAGTTGCACCTTTGCATTGTTCGCACTCAGAGGACCAACTACGCGGCCAACAACGCCTGTTGGTGCCAGCACGGCAAGGTCGGTCTGCAAGCCATCCCTAGTACCGCGAGCGATCGTTACGGTACGAAACCAAGGCGTGGCATCGACCGCGACTACCTCAGCGGCCACCGTCGACCACGGCACATCTTCTCGAAAATTCAAAAGCTCTCGAAGACTCTCACTACGCTGTGCTTGTGCACGCGCGTTTTGAAGTTGGACCTGCATAGCTGCAAGCTGTCGCCTAAGTAGAGTGTTCTCGTCAGCAACGTTTTGAAGCGACGAGTAGCGCGCCCAAGTGTTCACTACTCCATCTACAAACCCAAAAGTTATGCGTTGGATCCCAGAAAAGAACCCGAACGTAACCGATTCGAGCACTGGCACACCCGAATCGGATCGGACCTGGGCCGAAATGAGAATGATCTGAGCCGTCAGGACGGACAGCAAGATGAAACCGGTGCGTCGGCGGATGTCAAACACAGCCTCAGGCGAAAGCTCAGGATCGGCGCTGACTAGTCGATCGAGATCTTCCGTAGCAGGTCAAAGTCATTGAGCATTTTGCCAGCACCCTGGACGACGGACCCCAACGGGTCTTCCGCCATCGAGAGCGGCAAGCCAGTCTCTTCCCTCAACCGCTTGTCCAGATTATTGAGCATCGACCCGCCACCGGTCAGCAAGATGCCACGGTCGACAATGTCGGCCGATAGCTCCGGTGGCGTACGTTCGAGTGCGGCACGCACGGCCTCGACAATCTTATTAACTGGGTCGGCAAGCGCCTCGCGAATTTCTTCGTCGTTGATGGTGAGCGTCTTCGGAATTCCCTCAATAAGATGGCGCCCCTTGATCTCTATCGTGAGTGGGTCGTCCAGTGGAAATGCCGAACCCACAGTCATCTTGATAGCCTCAGCCGTGCGCTCGCCAATAAGCAACTTATACTTCTGTTTAATGTACTGGATGATCGACTCATCCATCGCATTACCAGCCACCTTCACAGCTTTGCTGTAGACGATGCCGGCCATGGAAATAACCGCAATGTCAGTCGTGCCACCACCAATATCAACGATCATATTTCCAGATGGCTCAGTGATCGGCATGCCAGCACCAATCGCTGCTGCCATCGCCTCTTCCACCAAATACACTTCACTCGCTTTCGCACGTTTGGCACTATCCTTAACCGCCCGCTTTTCGACTTGTGTAATCTCTGACGGCACACCAATGACAATGCGTGGACGGACCCACACAGTCCGGTTGTGCGCTTTCTTAATGAAGTGGTTGAGCATCTTTTCGGTGATTTCAAAATCGGCGATAACACCGTCCTTCATCGGCTTGATCGCGACGATATTGCCAGGCGTTCGTCCGAGCATCTCCTTGGCATCCTTACCAACGGCCTCGATTCGTCCTGATGCCTTATTGATCGCTACAATCGAGGGCTCGTCCACGACAATGCCCTTCGCCCGCGCAAAGACGCACGTGTTAGCGGTGCCCAAATCAATGGCCAGGTCATTCGAGAACAGCGATAACATCGAACGGAAGTTCAGCAATTAGCCCCCTTCGAAACGGTTCGTGATTGGCCATTCGAAGGCCGGTTCATACGAAGCCGTCCAGGTGGTCGCTGGCCTAGACCACTAGCCTTCCCGGCCACAAGAATACCGTTCTTACCCTGTGCCTTCGCTCCGTACATTGCACAGTCAGCAACTCGCAGCAGTTCATCAGCCGTCGAAGCCGCTTCCGGTAACGCAGCTGAGCCAATCGATGCTGTCAACCTGACCTCGAAGCCAGCGGTAGTAAGAAATCGGTGCTTCGCTAGGTTTTCTCGAACGCGCTCAGCAACCACCCTGGCGCCCTCATTTCCGGTGTCCGGTAAGACAACAACGAATTCGTCACCGCCAAACCGAGCCACGATATCAGTCTCGCGCGTACTTCTCTGAATCACCTGTGCCGCTTCTACCAAGGCGCGACTTCCGCAAAGGTGACCGTGGCTGTCGTTAACCGTATCGAAATTGTCCAAGTCAATGAACAGTAACGACAGTGAATTACCGGTTCGTGAGGTCCGCCTGACTTCACGGTGGAGCACTGACGAGAGAAAACTTGAGTTGTAGAGCTGAGTCAGGTCATCGGTGACCAACAGCGATTCGGCCCGCTTCAGCTTAACCGCGTGATCCAACGCGACCGCAGCTGGCTCGACAAGTGCACCGAAGCCATCAAGTAGTGGTTTCCCGAGCTGCGACGAGCGATCGGTCGGCTGGCGGTCCAGACCAACCAAAGCACCAATCGTTTGACAACTACTCACCATTGGTAACCCAAACGCCGCAACTGCTGGACCCTCAGAAATCCGTTTGTCCTTTGACAAATCAACTGAAACAGTGTCGTGGCCGTGACGAATCACCCACTCGCCGAGTGGTAGCGCCCCACGTTGTAGTTCAGCATCAGGCCCGAGACTCGCGACCATCTTCACGCCCAACGATTTATCGGGTACGACGACGGCCCACCACGGCACCGGCAGCAAGCGGCTCGCGTGTTCCACTAGTAACTCAGCAATTTCTTTCGGGTCGACGGACTTGTTCAGGTCCCGATGAACTTTCGACCACACCTCGTAATTCCACAGATGTCGGCGAAAGACCGACTGGCTCTCTTTGAGCCTCGCAAAAAGGTCAAATGGTTCGGCCAAAACAAGTTGCTGCTCAATCTCAATCGGCAAGAGCGGAACCTAGAGATGCCCGGCGCTCCAAAACGATCGAAACGTCCCAACATGCGAAGTCGCGTGGTGACAACCCGACGCGATGCGCCTCCTAAGCGACCTGTCAATCTCCCTAAGTCCTTCTATCCAACATAAATATATCACATCGGCCCACGTCCACCGGATGCCGATTGCATAGTTTCCAGAAGTCCCGCCAGAAGCGTGCGCCTTATTCAAGTGCTTGCAGGGGTGAAACTTCTTGTTCTACGATGTTAGCTTGGGTCGGCCGCCTAAAGGCGGGCAGGGAGTGACAGATTATGACAATGCTTGACCGGATGCGGCAACACAAGAATTGGCTGAAGTGGAGCCTCGGGGTTGTTGTACTCGCCTTCATGTTCCTATACATTCCTGACTTTCTAAATCCTACGATCGGCGTTGCCCCAAACGACGTCGTGGCGAGCATCGAGGGAAGGGAAATCACTTCGGTAGATTTCCGCCGCCAATATTTTGAACAAGTGCAGTCGTATCAGCTCGCCTACGGCGATGAGATCAATGACCAGCTCCTCCGGCAATTGGGCTTTGACCGTCAAATCCTGCAACAAATGATCGATGAGGAAGCCGCGGTCATTGAAGCCGAGCGGCTTGATTTAAGTATTAGTGACGTCGAAGTCACCGAGAGACTTCTGAGTCTACCTGGGTTGCAGAATAACGGCACCTTCATCGGACAGGAACAATACCGCCTGCTGCTACGTTCGCAGACTCCACCGATGACAGAGGAACAGTTTGAAGAAGGCATGCGGCGAAGTCTTTTAGTCGACAAATTGCGGAGTGCCATCACCGCCTGGATCGACGTGTCGGACGACGAATTGCACGAGGAGTATCGTTTGCGGAACGAGAAAGTGAAACTTGACATCGTTACCTTCTCGCCAGACGAGTTCCGCGACAGTATTACGACAACTGCCGAAGAGTTGGCTGGACATCTTGAGGTGAACGCCGCGACCTATCGGGTTCCTGAAAAGCGACAGATCAACTATTTGCTCATCGAAGCTGAAACACTCCGGCCCAACGTTGTCGTGCCTGACACTGACATCGCACAGTACTACACCGATAATGCGTCGCAGTACTCAACATCAGAGCAAGTACGAGCCAGCCACATCCTGTTCGAGACTGAGGGTAAAGACGAGACTGAAGTGCGAACCCAGGCAGAAGCTGTACTGGCCGACGCTAGGTCGGGAGCTGACTTTGCAACGCTGGCTGAAGAACATTCCGAGGATGCTGGATCAGCAAGCCTCGGCGGTGATTTGGACTATTTCAGCCGCGGGCGGATGGTCCCTGAATTTGAAGCAACCGCGTTTTCCATGGCACCTGGCACGATCAGCGATCTCGTCCAGACTGAATATGGGTTTCACATCATTCATGTAACTGACAAACAAGAGGCTTCTACTCGCCCACTCGACGAGGTGCGGGAACAAATTTCCGACCAGCTTCAGTTTGAACAAGCCCAGCGCCAGGCTGATCTTATGGCCGAGCAAATGGCAGGTGACCTAGCAACACAGGAGGATCTCGTGCGGGCTGCTGAAGAACACGGCTTGTCCGTGACCGAGTCGAACTACTTCGCTCGTAGTGAGGCGATAGACGGACTGGGACTCACCTCGGGTGTAGCCTCGGCCGCCTTTACGTTCGAGCTAGGGGAGGTGGGAGGCCCACTTCGTACGCCTACGGGGCACGTCTTCTTGACCGTAACCGACGAACAGGAGTCATACGCACCGGAAATCGACGAAGTGCGTGACCAAGTCGAGTCGGATGTCATCGATTTACGTGCACGAGAGGCTGCCGAGCGGCGCGCGGCCGAGATTACGCCACTTCTGCAAGAGGCCGAAAGCTTCATGGCGGCTGCGGAACGGGCCGACTTGGTGGTGACGACTGACGACCTCGCCGCAAGGGGTGCGGTCGTGAGCGGCTTGAGATCACGACCAGAAATCGAGGAAATTGCTTTTTCACTAGGGGTTGGCGAAACCAGCGATGTCTTGGCAACTGACGACCTGGTCGCGGTTATTCACGTAGCCGAGCGGGAAGAAGCGACTGAAGACGGGTTTGCTGAGGCAGAGGATACCCTCCGTGGCGAGTTGCTAATGGACCGGCAGGGGCGCTTCTTTAGTGCCTACATGACACAGGCTAAGGAAACCATGCAGATTGAGATCAATATGGAAACCTTGGCGATGTCCATCCTCTGACCTGACCGTCTTAAAGACCGATCTCCGATAAGTCCAAGCCGCTAGAACTCTCTGGTTGCTCCTCTTCACGGTAGGAAGAGGTATGGCATCAGCATTAGAGCCTCTCCCTGTTTGAATAGCCGAAGTGCTGCTGAGAAAGCGCTTAGCGCATGCATTTCTGCAGACGAAAACAGTGGAGCGGGGAAACTCTTGCGAACGCTAACCAGAGGCTGACGTAGTGTCTCCAACAGGCCCCGTGCTGGTGGATAGAACACCAATTCTACATCCGTCTCCGGTTCAATATCAGCGTGCTGCTTAGCGACCGCGATCGCGTGGTCCAAGCTACCCAACTCATCAACGAGGCCCATCTGCTGACCCTGACGCCCGGTCCACACTCGGCCTTGTGCGACGGCGTGAATCTCCTCCCGCGTCATAGCTCGCCCCTCGGCTGCTTTACGGACAAACGTTTCATAAACAGCGTCGAGCTGCACCTGCACCTTCGCACGCTCAGCCGGAGAGAACGCCCTGACTGGAGAATTGATTTCAGCAAAGCGGCCCTGACTCACCGATTCGATATTTGCGCCAAGCTTGCTAAAGACCTCACCTACAACAAACTTGCCAGCCACCACCCCGATAGAACCGGTAAGTGTTGCCGGCTGGGCAACAATGGCTTGGGCAGGCATCGCAATGTAGTAACCACCGGACGCCGCCACATCTGACATGGATGCAATGACCGGCGTGTCAGTCCTAGTCAACACAACCTCACGCCAGATTACATCTGAAGCAATCGCCGATCCACCTGGACTGTCAATCCGCAGAACAATGGCGCGCACTGTTGAATCATTCCGCGCCTCTCTGAGGTGCTCGATGACCGTATCAGACCCAACCACACTCCCCTCAGTCGAGTTATAACCACTCCGTCCAGTGTTGATGACACCAGCGACATTAATAACTGCAATCTTCGGTCCTGTATTCAGTCCGACTGATTGAAGACTTACGTTGGTGTAGTCTTGGCCACTAATCTTCTGTGGTTGCCCTTCGGCAGCGATTGCTAATACTTCATCTTCGTACCTCAACTCGTCGACCAACCCAGCCGTGAGCGCGTCCTCTGATAGAAATGGACCCTCGGCAATGAGTGCACGGATCTCGGAAACTGGACGGGCACGACTCGTGGCAATATCGAGAACTAACTGATCGAACAGGTCCGCATTCAACGATTCCGACATTTCACGATGTGGCTGCGTAAAGGTCTCCTCCGTAAAGAGGTTCCCTGCTGTCTTGTAGTCCCCTGCGTGTAGAAAATCTGGATAGACACCAATCAGGTCGAATGTGCCACGAAGAAAGAGTTCGTAGCTGGCCACTCCCATCAGGTCAAGTGGGCTTGTCGGCATCAAGTAAATCTCGTCAGCTGCCGTCGCTAAGTAATATTGCTGGCCTCCGCCATACTCTAGATACGCGACGATGGATTTCCCAGACCTCTTGAAAGCCATCACCGCATCTCTGACCTCCTGAATCTTTCCCCAGAGCGCCTGTCCGCCGCTCGGGACCAAAATAACCCGAGATACTCGATCGTCCACTGCCGCTTTGTGAAGGTTGTCAACGACTGACCGGAGTGTCGGCGGCGCCCCAAAGACCTGTCCCAAAAGGCCACCCGCATTGACTTCTGTCAGAACGGATGGCACACGCAGCACGAGGGTTGCGTTGCGCGGCACTGATGGCCCCCGCGATAACAGAAAATAGACCACCACCATGGTGAGCGATGAAACAATCACAGCCGTCATGAACAGCGTCAGGAGGAACCTAATACCGCGTCGTACAAACATCACCGCACCTCCTTAGTAGCCATGCACAAGACCAGCAAAGCATCTTTCACACTCCAGCGTTGAGCTTACTCGACAAGGGGGGTCGAAGAGAGACGAGTTCGGTCGACGCCCATTCTACCTTCCAGCTATAATCGCCAATCCGGGTATGACCTGGGAACCTGTCACATCGCGGAAGTGGCGGAACTGGCAGACGCGCAAGCCTCAGAAGCTTGTGCTCGCAAGGGCGTGGGGGTTCAAATCCCCCCTTCCGCACCACATTTTCCTAGCAATTCTAGCAGTAATGAAAAAGGGCGGCGATGACCGCCGCCCCGTGAAGCCGCCGTGTGCCAATTTTGTGTCAATTTACGGAAAAAACTCAGCGCACTGCGGTCATGGAAAGCGACTCAGCTACGTCATCAGATGGTTCCGCTGACGCTTCCATGCGTTCCAACGCTGGCTACTGGTTCGACGTGAGCGGTTCTAGTGCTCCGGAGTCGGTCGAAATACAAGATGTCATCGTCGAAACTCGGGAAACTCGGCCTCCAAGACTGGTAATAACCCTGAAGCAACAATCTGGGCCACCTTGGCACTACCCGCATCGTTGAAGTGAGTGAGGTCAAGGTACAGATCGGACCGGCTGGGTAGCTGGTCGGCAAGGTCTAGAACCGAAACATTGTACTGCGCTGCAATTTCAACCAGCGCACGATTATACTCACCGAGAACCTCTGCACTCACGCGACCATTACTCAGCTGACCATTTATCTCGCCGGTCACGATTGTATCGAGGTGGACGCCGGTCACGGGGTCGACACCTTCGCCGTAAAGCGCAGGCTGCGTGATGAAGATCGGCTTGATGCCAGCCCTGACGCAGTTCTCGATCAGCACACGCAGACGCCTGACATAAGACGGGATTAGTTCCTTCCGAACCGTGTCAAGGAGTCTGGTAATCTCCACACCAGAAACCTCACGATGCTGAACTTCGCGCAGGTTGTAATTCGGCCTGTAGACGACTCCGAGGCGTGTCGCCCACCACAATCGTTTCAGAGTAATTACCACATTGACCAGCTCGCTTGACCTGACCTTGGTGTTTACCCATTCGCTCCAACCTGGGTTCGTTGTGTTATAGAGAAAATTGTATGAGCCATCGACGGCTTCAGGCTCCTCGGTTCGACCCATGTCGTTGACCCCAACCAAAAAGAGTGCCACCTTCGGCCCGAGAGCGCTAACATAATCACGGACAAGAACAGTGTGCCCCAGCGTCGAATGACCTGACATTCCTGCGTTGTTCACCCATAAGTCGCGGAAGTAGGGGCTCAGTTCGCTGGCTAGGCGTAATGGCCATGTGTCCTCATCATCAAGGTAGAAGTCTTCCGTCGTGCTTCCTCCGATGGCTAAGACCGTAAGTCGCTCTGCGAAGTCCGATGGCGGCTCCGGCCCTCGGAATCCAAGGCTGTTGGTCGTATAAACTGTGTCGCCGTTCCCGTCCCGTTTCGGTACTTCAATTCGATTATTAACGTTGAGGACGACACGGTTCTGGCGCACGCTCGATCGCAGCGGGTTGTGCACCTGGAGAACCACCTCCACGAGCGCCAGCGCCAGCCCCACACTGAGAGAAACGGTGAACACCCGAAACACAAAGGGACGGAACTTCATTTATAAAGATTCTAGAGGCCTCACGCCCATATACCGAACGAACCGTGGAACCTCCAGCCTAGCCTAGTGCGGTGGAGGGTTCAACGTGATTGAAGCGTGTGCCCTTTTGTCAGTCACTTGCGCGTACCTGTGACTAGCTGTGACAATTTTCGTCAATAGAGACAGGCTGTGAATGGTTGTGACTAGGCTTGGCACAAGTCTCAGAAGCTTGTGCTCGCAAGGGCGTGGGGGTTCAAATCCCCCCTTCCGCACCACATTTTCCTAGCAATTCTAGCAGTAATCAAAAAGGGCGGCGATGATCGCCGCCCCGTCAGATCGTTTTGTGTCACTTTTTCCAAAAAACTCAGCGCTCAGCAACAAGTAGACGAATGATTCCGTCATGTTTGTTTAGCACAAAGATCTGGTCGTTGGGGCCGAGACCGAGACGCATGTCAGCGCGAGTCACCACCTCTTGCCCTTCCACGGTGTTTCTATCCTGCATCAACTGGAGCAAGGTCTTTGGGCCATCACCATTGTTGAACAGAATACGGTGAATTGCCTCCTGGCCACCCGCAGGAAGGTTGTCAGCAGAAAAGGCAAAGACCTCGCCGCTGGGGTTGTCACCAAACAGCACGAGGTTTGTGAGTTGGGGAATCGCGGCCACGCGATAAACATAGACACCTGTCACCGCGGAGGCTGGCTGCAGAAGCGGGTCGAGTTGCCCGTATTCGACGACGGGATACGTCATCTGAGGATCGCCGCGTGGGTTGGCGAGATTGACGACCCCTTGAGTGCCGAAAAATCCGAAGCTGCCTTCCCAGTTGTTCCAGCCGAGGTTGGCGCCGGCCGTGACGAGGCTAACCTCTTCCACTGACGCTTGCCCGATGTCGGCAACAAACATGTTGCCAGTAGCCGAGTCCCAGTTAAAGCGTTGAGGGTTACGCAGACCCAAGGCGTAGATTTCCCCGAGTGTGTCAGGATTGCGATCGTTCGCAAATGGATTGTCGGCGGGAATGCCGTACTCACCGTTGGTGCTGTTGGAGCCCAGCGGGTCGAGACGCAGAATCTTCCCGAAAGCGGAGCCCGGATTCTGGGCCAGGTTGAGTGGGTCACCACCATCGCCACCATCGGCGGCGCCCATGTAGAGCAATCCGAACTCGGCATCGCCTGGCGATGCAAGCGGGTTGAAGGCGAGGTGGCCACCATTGTGATTGCCAACGGGCTGTTCGTAACGGACTAGCTCGCGTGGCAAGCCGCCATCGTAGGTCACGGCCTCAGGATGTTCAGCAGTCCACTCGAGCAGGACCGTATCGTGCGAGTTAATGTCACCGCCTGACGTAAAGTCAGCCGGCGGCCGCGTATCAGTGGTGTCCGTGAGGGTGTAGAACTTCCCAAAGCCGGGAGTTCCTAGGTCGTTAAACTGCGGATGAAAAGCGAAACTCTGAAAACCTTGCTCGCTCCAGGACGAAATAACAGGTATCCCCCAATTGTGCTCATTCAGGTCGAGGTACTGTGTCACAGTCACGCCGTTGTAGCTAACGCTATATAGCGGTCCCCGCATGTCATTCACAAACAAGCGACGCGTGCCTGGCTCATCGATCAGCAGCATCATCCGTGCCGCCGTTCCATCACGGTTCGGGATGGTGGCGAACTCGACAATGCCGACCTCGATGGCACGATGCCCTGCGGCAATGAGGTTAGAAAAGGGGTCTTCCGCGACGCCATGACCGTTGGCGTAGATAGCCACCAAGGCGCGCTGCGCCGCCGCCGAACCCTGTTTGGCCGCTAGCAGATACAACCGCTCTGCTTCACTTGCGTCCTGCGCCACACCCCGACCCTCGGCATACATGCTCCCAAGGGTGAGCTGGGCCGCAAGATGTTCCTGTTCGGCTGCGAGTAGATACCACCGCACCGCTTCGTTCGTGTCCTGCGCCACGCCTCGCCCGTCCAAATACATACTTCCAAGAGTGAACCGCGCGTCAGCATGCCCTTGCTCCGCCGCCAGCCGATACCACCGCACCGCTTCGGCTTCGTCCTGCGTAACACCGCGGCCACGCCCATACATAATCCCAAGGGCAAGCTGCGCCGTAGCATCGCCTTGTTCCGCCGCCAGCCGATGCCACCGTGCCCCCTCCGCCTCGTCCTGTGTAACCCCGCGCCCCTCGGCATACATCACCCCGAGACCATGCTGCGCTTCAGTACTGCCTTGCTCAGCCATCCGGCGGACCCACGCCGTGGCCTCGGCAGCACCTTGCTCCGCTGCCTGCCGATACCACCACAGCGCTTCTCTCGTATCCTGCGCCACGCCCTTACCGGAAAAATACATCCCCCCAAGCTCAAGCTGCGTATCAACATGCCCCTGCTCCGCCGCCTGCCGATACCATCGCAGCGCTTCGGCTGCGTCCTGCGCCACACCCCGGCCGTCGGCATACATCTCCGCAAGACCCGCCTGCGCCGGCATCACGCCCTGCTCCGCGTTCAGGTGCAGCCACGCCAGCACCTCCGCATCCCCCTGCTCGGCCGCCAGCCGATACCACCGCACCGCTTCGGCAGCGTCCTGCGCCACACCCCGGCCGTCAAAATACCTTCCGCCAAGGCCGGTTTGCGCCGGGAGATGGCCTTGCTCCGCCGCAAGGCGCCACCACCGCACCCCTTCGGCGGCATCTTCCGCGACCCCTTGCCCCGAGAAATAAATCTCCCCAAGCGCAAACTGCGCTTCAGCATTGCCTTGCTCAGCTATCCGGTGGATGCCTGACACGGCCTCGGGACTGCCCTGTTCAGCGGCCAAGCGATACCACCGTAATGCTTCCGCCACATCCTGCGCCACGCCTTGGCCCGAGGCATAAACAGCCGCGAGGATAACCCGCGCTTCGGCCCAACCTTGATTGGCCGCTTCACGAATCCACGTTACCGCCTCCTCCGACCCTTCCTCGACCGCGCGGCGATACCAGGCCATCGCTTCCGCCGGGTCCTCCGTAACACCGCGGCCTCCCTCATACATCACTCCGAGGTTCACCTGCGCCGCAACATTTCCTTGCTCGGCCGCCGGCCGATACCACCGCACCGCTTCCCCGTCATCCTGCGGAACCCCCCGCCCGGTGGCATACATACCCGCAAGGACGACCTGCGCCCCGGAATCGCCGCTTTCCGCCGTTTGTTGCAACCACACCACTGCGTCCGCATGACCCTGCTCCGCTGCTAGCCGGTACCATCGGAACGTGTCCGAATCAGGCCGTGCCTCGTCGATCATCTCGGAATACATCTCCGCAAGATTCACTTGCGCTTCAGCCGAACCTTGCTCCGCCGCAACGAGAAGCCAGTCCAGCACCTCCGCATCGCCTTGCTCGGCCGCCATCCGATACCACCGCACCGCTTCGGCCTCATCCCGCGGCACGCCTCGCCCGTCGAAATATCGGCCCCCAAGCCCGGTCTGCGCCGGCTGATGCCCTTGCTCCGCTGCGAGTCGCCACCATCGCACCCCTTCGGACGCATCTTCCGGCACTCCCCGCCCGGCAAAATACATCCCGCCCAGTGCAAGCTGGGCTTCGGCATAGCCCTGTTCCGCCGCTAACCGATACCACCGCACCGCCTCCGCCTCGTCCTGTGGTACGCCATCCCCCTCGGCGTACAAATCTCCTAAGATGACCTGGGCAACGAGGTCACCCTGCTCCGCGCGAGCGCGTAGACCGGAGATTCTTACGCTGCGTATTTCTTCGGGCGTTAATTCCACCGTCGCGCACGCGGCTGTATTCAACGTCGCGAGGGCGATTACAGCGAGGGCGATCAGTCGAGCGTGGCGGTCGGACATAGGATTCCTT